>JAEEGL011972824.1_pt1 | contig 24431 bp, 26 predicted proteins | sample 9134231 | NCBI WGS metagenome assembly JAEEGL01 (sample SAMN16246548, study PRJNA631951) | gut metagenome | biome: gut microbiome; feature: rumen; material: fiber-attached | host: Bos | place: Iran: Karaj | collected 2018-10
ATAATTTCTTTTTCATAATAGTTTCCTCCTCAAATTAACGTACCTATTCATCGTAACCCATTTTTTGTACCATTAATCATTAAAAAAAAATAAATAAAAAATGCTTGCAATGTTTGTTAGCTTATGATAACATGATTTTGTTAGCAAAAGCTAACTGGTAAACGTTATGCCAAGGCGTTTACCTCGTGACATACAATAGTCATAAGAAATCTCCTACCTAAAACCGGTACATCTTGCCAATGTACCGGTTTAATTCTTAGAAAGGAATTTGGGGCGATGCCTGACAGTATAATAATAGAGAACTGCTCCCCTACACTTGCAGGGATAAAGACAGGAAATATTTTCACAATAGACAGAAGCCTTATTTCAGATATAAAGGAAGAACTCCGAGAGCTAAACCGGTGTTTTAAGGGAAAAGGGCTTAGAGCCATCCCTTTGAAGATCTCAGAAAAGAACGTTATTATCTATCTTTACCGTCCCGGAAAGCTAAAGGCCGATCTTTCTTCCGATGAAGCAAAAGATATTCTGGAAAAAAAGGGCTATTGCTGCGATTCCATCGAAAATGCCATCGTAAATCTTATACATCATATTCGGGAAGATGGCTCTTTTCCCCATGAGATAGGTCTTTTCCTGGGTTATCCTCCGATCGACGTTAAGGGCTTTATGGAAGATACCAGAAAAGGCGTAAAGTGTGTGGGCTACTGGAAGGTTTACGGTGATAGGGAAAAGGCTGAAAAGACTTTTTCCAACTACAGAAAATGCACCGAGGCATATAAAAAGTGCCTGTCTTGCGGCAGGCACTTATCTCAAATGGTAGTAAAAACAACATGAGCACTTAACTTGCTTCGTCTTTTTTATTTCTTGTAATGCTGTGCACTTTTGCCTTAAGCTCACGCGCAAGCATCATGCGATCTCTGTTCTGATCGGAGGTCTTTTTCTTGTCAGGCATGAATTTTGCTATGCTCACCAGTACTCTCTTCTGGTTAAAGGAAAGCTGAAGAGCATGGAGTTTTGAAAGAGACTCCTTGGCCTCGCTCATTCGCTCCCCAATGGCAGCCTTTTCCTGACTGACCCTTGATTCAATAGAAGAAAACTCTCCCTGAACTTTTTCATAATTGGCCTGAGCTCTTTCCAAAAATTCGGAGTGGAGCCTTTCCACATCCTTAAGAAGAGCAGAAAGACTGGCCTCGGTAAGAGCAAAGTCCGCTCCGAAAAGCCCCGCAAGGAGCAGCGCTGCCACCTCATAAGCCACCGGATGGATCATCATGTGCAAACCGTTAATGAACGGGATAAGGTACTTTACGATGAGCACTCCCGCAACGCCAAAGCAAAGGCTCACAGGCAGGCAGATTCTCCCCTGAATGTTAAAGGGTATATCACTGTAATCCCACCATCTTGCATGGAATCTTTTTTCCAGGACCCAGGAGGTTCCAAATTCAGCCACCGCACTTCCGAGACAACATATGATAAATATTGCCCACGCGGGAAAAGAGGGATCTGCCAGCGCCGGGATATTCCCAAAAAGTATGGAAGTAACTACTACGCAGGAGCCGTATATTGGGCAAATGGGGCCAAATAAAAATCCCCGGTCAGCCCACTTTTTCTCTTTTATCGTACAGTAGATGGATTCCCATACCCAGCCAAGAAAGCTGTAAAATATGAATTCCACAAACCACTGTGCTATTATCATTTTCTCTTTTCCCCCTGAACCTTTATTCTATCGCGTTCTTATTCACACGGGTGTGTGAACATATATATTTGTTCATTCTAACTGTAGCCCAAGGACCGTAGATTCCGCAAGTGATAAATGAGACCATTTCTATAGATGAAATAAAACACGCAGGCTATCATGCACAGCAGCAAAAAAATGATCTCTCCTATGCCAAACTCTTCTTCGCCTGTTTTTATATATCTGACTGCCTTGTAAAAACCATATATCAGCAGCATTGGAACCACTGTCACCGACAGGATGTTGTTTTCAGCAGCCCCGTTAACATCCCCCGATGCTAAAGCTGCCATGGCATGGGTCATTCCGCAGCCCGGGCACTTAAGTCCCGTTACCACTCTGAAAACGCAGGGGATGCCCACTCCGATTGTCCTGAAAACAAAAAGATATACCAGCCCCAGAGCGATAATGATACCGCAAGTCTTCAAAACACTCCGGAGCCTTTTTTGGCTCATGTCATCTGTTCGATCTATAACTCTTTTCATATAACTCCATAACTTTTGTTATTCCATATATTATTATTCTATAATACGTATGCGCGTATAAAAAATAAAAAAACGCTAAAGTGTGCAAAAAAGAGCCATGCATTTATTTCAATGCATAGCTCCTTAAGTAACCCTACTTTATTCAGTTTTATCGATTTTTTACCGGGATAAGTATCAGACTGTTTCTGATCATTCCAATGCGGTAAAGGTTAAGCACATAAAACATTGCACCAAGGATCGATATCATTCCAAAAGTGCTAATAAGCTCTTCCATAGTTGGTGGATAACCACGACGTCTTGCATAATTACCTACATATTCAGCAATTTCTGATTCAAGTCTTCCCATAAAATTTTTACCTCTCGGTTCATTATGATGTTCCTATGATACCTCAGTCTTGTTTCTAATTTGTGGCGATAATCTAAAATTACTATAAACAATGCATTCCCTGTTCACCAGTGCCGATATTATTATGCTCATTGTAATCCTGATATCTGTAGCAATCCGGAAAGTAATATCGGCCTTAGGATGGTAGCCAAGATAGCATCGTCTGTGGACTACTATAACAACGCCGGCATTAATACACTGATCATGAAGATATGACTATATAAAACCAGCCCGCACCAACAAGGTGCGGGCTGGTGATTATTGATTTCTCTGTTATAAGTTCTCCATGAAGATCATCGGGTGGGCTGTGCAGAAGGGCGTCTTTTTCATGTATAACCCAAGCGTCTCATCATTGTCATCCATGAGAACCACTGATTTAGGATCTATGCCCGGAAACAGTTCTTTTACCTTGTCCATGACAATCTCCGGTTTTCTGGCAGCATCTAGGGTGTAAAAACAATGGGATGCAGGAATTCCGTATAGTCTCTCCACCATCTCAGATTTCCAGGCCTCATGGCCGTGGGGTTCTCTCGAAATGCAGTAGAGCCTGTCTGCGTCATGGCCCTGAATGTAGTCATAGAGGGGCTTAAGCCTCTTACAATCAGCATAAATATTTACATCCCTGAATTCCGGGGTGTAATCAAGCTCGTGATGGGCGTGGTGCTCCCCGTAATTGTAGCTTGTCAGGGTTCCGTCGATATCAAAGAAAACCACTGTATCCGGCTTATTAAGTATCTCCCAAATCTTTCCCATGTATTTTTTCTTGCCCTTTCCTGTGGATGTTTTCCTTGATTTTTGTCTTTACGGCCTGTTTCACTTTCTTCTTCGCTTTCTTTTTAATGACATGGATCACGATAAGCGCTGTGATAGGCACTAAAATGATAAGTCCAAGTCCAATGTATCTCTTTGCCTTTTTGAGCATTTTCTGACGTTTTCTTTTCTTAAGGTATTTCTCAAAATCTTCAAACATAACTGCCTCCTATTTTGAAAAACAACTGTCACTCTATTTATATTATAAGTCAAAAAGCCGTACGCCAATTATAAAACAATCAGAAATTGCCGCCGTTCCATCCCCAGTCGTGGGTGGTGGCATATTTTACATAGATATGATCGGGTGAAATACCGAGAACCTCGCCGTATATCTTGGTAAGCTCCGCAGTAAATCTGCCAAAAGCAGCGCGGTCAGGGTCTCCGTATATGTTCACAGAAATGAAAGCTATTGGTTCACTGTTATCGCCCCCAAAGTACATATCCTGATCATCAGACAGATCGATCATGAGCCAGTTCTCGCTCTTTCCGGGGATCAGTGTGATTGCCTGTCCCAGTCTTTCCTTGAGCTCAGTTCTCTGTTCAGGTGTTGTCTTTACACTTACCTTTGAATCAATAAATGGCATAATGTCCCTCCTTATAAAATTAAGCTACTTTTCTCTCTGCAAAAACTTTCACTGAATCAGCCAGATGCTGATGATGAACTCCTGTCGCATCAAATCTCACGGTGGCAAAAGCCGCCTGCATGATAGGTCCCGTCGCAAAAGCACAGATAATTGTTCCAATTCCCACAGGTCCGCCTAAAAGCCAGCCAATGAAGGTTGCAAGGCTCAAAAGCGAGATGCTCACAGCACCGATTGGAATCTTTTTTGTGCGCTTTGCAAGAGCCACTAAAAGCGTATCCCTTGGCCCGCATCCCAGAGAAGCGCTCATATATGTGTACTGGGTATAGGCCATTATCACCAGGCCAATAAGCATGACCGGCACTCCGGTAACGATGCTGTCACATTTTGGCACTATCCCGATCCTGTTAAAAAAGTCCACGGATTTTCCCACCACAAAAGCATCTATGAACATGGCAATTCCGATGGGCTCTTTTAATGCAATATCTATTCCAAGAATTGCGTAGGATATCGCTACAGAAGCAGTGCCATATAATATTCCAAGTGTCTTTGCAAGTCCGATGTTCAGCACATCCCAGGGGCCTGCGCCGATATTGGCCTGAATCGTCAGAAAAACTCCAAATCCATTTACAAAAAGACTCACGGCTGCAATGATCATATTCATAAATATTGCTTTGGTGGTCCTGTTTTCTTTTAAACTATCATTGAAAAACATTTGTATTACCTTACCCTATGTATTACATAATATCATCTGTATTCCTGTATCTTGTCTATATTACAAAGTATCATCTGAATCAGTGTATCTTGTCTCTATCTTAAATAACAGCGATTCTATATCTAGTCTTAACACAGAATACACAATATCTCATAATTGTATACTTCAAGAATATAATATAAATCCATTCATTTTAAAACCCATGTATAATTAATTTATGATGAAAACTAATCTTATCCTAACAACTGCATTATGCGGACTATGCCTGTGTTTTTCATTCCCGACAGCACATGCCTCTGAAGCTACAAGCGCTGTACCGCTGGTTTCAATCACTGCGCCGAAAGTTTCCGCAAGTTCAACTGGCAAAAAAACTTCTGACCTCCCACAGGAGGTCTCAATCGTCATGGTGGGCGACATCCTTCTTCACACCCCTGTGGAAGAAGCTGCAAAGAACGCGGACGGAAGCTATAACTACGATTTCATATTCCAAAATATGAAAGATGAGATCAGCGCCGCAGACATCGCCATTGTAAACCAGGAAGTCATTATTGGCGGTCAGGAGCTGGGCGTCAGCGGATATCCTGCCTTTAACGCGCCTTACTCAATAGGTGATGCGCTGGTAGAATCCGGCTTTGATGTAGTGTGTCACGGCACTAATCATGCTTTGGACAAGGGTAAAAAAGGAATCGTAAACTGCTACAACTATTGGAAAACCACCCATCCCGAGATAAAGATTGTTGGCATAAACGGCACAGATTCTGACTACACAAATGTGGATATCATCGAGAAAAGCGGCATAAAGATCGCTATTCTTAACTATACCTACGGAACCAACGGTATTTCCCAGCCCAAATCCATGCCCCATGCAGTGGATATGCTGGAAGAAAAGAAAGTCATCTCCGACCTTAAATACGCTGAAGAAATTGCTGACTTTACCATAGTCTGCCCACACTGGGGAACAGAGTATAATCTCGGAATCGACAAGAGCCAGGAAAAATGGACTAAAGTTTTCAGGGAAAATGGCGCAGATCTTGTTCTCGGCACCCATCCCCACGTCATAGAGCCTGTTGAATTCCTGCAGGATGATGCGCCGGGAATAACCAACAATCATGGCGGCGGAGATATGCTTGTTTACTACTCCCTTGGTAACTTTGTAAACTGGACTTCCTCATCAGGAAAGGGTATAGCAAACCGTTGCCTAGGAGGAATGGCAACGGTTGCTATTAGAAGGAACAAAAACGGAGAAACTGTGATCAAAAACCATGGCGTAAAAGCGCTGGTTTGTCATCTGCAAAGCGGTCCTAAAGGCGTAACCGTTTATCCTCTTTCCGGATACACCGACATGCAGAGCGCTGCTAACGAGATAACGGCGCAGGATCCGTCTTTTTCCAAAAAATATTTAGTTGATCTGTGTAACAGTGTCTGGGGAAGCCTGTGGAAATAAGGAGCATTACTTCTTATTTCTGTTGGCCAGCTTTTTCACCGCATAAATTCCCAGAGCAATTGAAATTTTATTACATTTAATAGATTTTTTATAAAAGCCGCTTGTAGATGTCCAGCATGCTTTCCATCTGGTACTTTAAAAGCCACGCGGCGTTGTTGTATTCGGGAGTATTTTTTATTGTTTTAAGAAGCCCGGGATAGAATTCTTCTGTTTCCTTGATCATTCGATATATCTTTTCCCGGCCAAGGCCCCAGGACATGGTGGTCAGATTATTGCAGCGGTCAAGGCACTTGATCAGCGAAGCCTTGGGATTTTCCCTTATCGCGCTGTAATAATCCCTGTTGATCTCATCCCTGTTTTCGGGAGTAGTCTTTTCGCGGGTTAGGAGCCTCACCAGTTCTTTGGTCTCCTCATTTACCGGCAATTCTTCAAGCTTTACATCGCAGTCCTCAACCACGTCATGCAATAGGCACCCTGCAATGATCTCATCTTCAACAATGTCCATGGAAAGGGCGTGGCAGGCCAGATTCAGAGGATGATAAATATAGGGAATCGAGGAGCGCTTACGCTTCTGCCCTTCGTGGGCTATTACTGCGAACTCAACTGCTTTCAAAGTATTTGTCAGCTTGAAGTTTTTGGCAGTGGTTTTCACATAGGTCTTCATGTGTTCCCAGTCGTAGATCGCCTCTTTCGTCTTGAAGACATTCCTCTTTTCTTCAGCAATAGCAGACACTGACACATCAAAGAATTCCGCCAGCTTTATCAGATTATCGGTGTCCGGCTTATAGGCATCCCTCTCCCAGGACGATATTGCCTGAAATGATATGCCCAAGGCATCTGCCACTTGATTCTGTGTGAGCTTGCGCTCTTCACGAAGGCTCTTTATATTGGCTCCTATGCTCATCAGATTCCTCCAGCTGCGATGTTTGTGGGGTTAGCGCGATTCACGGTGTTCGTGATGTATACAGTATCCTCAATGTTCGAGGTGTTAGTGATATTCACGGTGTTCATTGTATCCGCTGCATTTGCTACGTTTACGGAATCAATGTTATCCGTTATAACGTTATTATATTAACGCTTACATTATAATTCTAGCGAGTACAGGTTTATGTTTCAATACAAATTTCAAGCTGGGCTTGAGTTAGAGATTTGGATGTGCGGAGAAAAGGGGAATTTAGAATTGTCAGATGGGATTAACCCATCTGAAGCACATGAATGTCACTTATTCTACGTCTCGATCCACCATTCTTCATGCACAGACGTAGCCAAGAAATTTTGAATTTAGAATTCTACGTCTCGATTTCATTTTCAAAAGGTCGAGACGTAGCCAAAAAATTTTGTGTTTAGAATTCTACGTCTCGATTTCTCTTTCGGAACACACAGACGTATCCAAACGCGAGAAATCCATCTGGATCTCTCTCGAAATTGTCAGAGGCTACCTGCGAAATGGTAAAAAACCATATTCAGCCGTAATCACCTACGTCTATGAATCCATTCCTTTGTATATAGCCGTAGCATTTTTGAAATGCTTTGAAAACGCTACGAGCAGTATAGCAATTTCAAAGAAATAAGACGTAGGGTAGCCGAAACAATAAAAAAATGCTACGTCCCAACCGGTCACCCCCGGTCCTGAGACGTAGCAAATTCAATAATCTCATAAAATGAAATCATCCGGTTCAATAAAAGTATCTGATCAAGGTATAAATCTCAAAAAACAGCAAAACACAAGATCATTTCAGCATTTACTCAGAGCCTAATCCGAACATCTTTGGCACAAATTCCTGAACATACTTGCTCCAGAAGACCATGTCATGCTGACCCTTGTCTTCGACATAGGTATGCTCTACGCTGCTTTCCTCAAGGAACTTATGGAATTCCCTGTTGTTTTCAAGAAGAAAGTCCTCGGTGCCGACAGCCATGAATATTTCCGGAAGTGCCTTTCCTGCGGCCAAAAGATTCTTCACCTGAGTCTCAGGATTGTTCTCGCTCTCAAGAAGTGCAGCCGGCTCGCCAAAACATTCCCTGTAATAGTCGTAGTTGGCAACTTCATTTCCCCGGCCTTCCTTCATATCTGCCACGCCATGGTGGATAAGAGCAGATGAAAGAGCTGTTACCTTTCCGAAAACTTCAGGATATGCAAAGGCAGTGTGAAGAGCGCCAAAGCCGCCCATTGAAAGCCCCATTATGTAGGTATCTTCCTTTGTTAATGCCAGGTTAAAAGTATTTCTGACATAGTTTATAAGCTCCTCCCCCAGGAAAGTGCAGAATTGGTGGCCTGTAGCAAGGCCATCAAGCCAGAATGAATTCTCTCCGTTTGGCACAACCACAGCAAAATTGTACTTGGTTGAAAGCTCCTCCGGAACCCAGTTCTCCGCATCACCGGTGTAACCGTGAAGCAGGAATAATGTCTTGATCGGACGCTTTGTGTAAGGGTTATCATCTCCCGGAAAATCATTTCTGACGTCATTAGGAATGAACATCTTAAATGTCGTATGTCTTCTCAGACAATTTGAAAAAAATCGAATTGTAAAATTTGCCATTTTCCCCATCCTTCTTTCATACATTATATTTTTCTCTGCTATATATTTTCTCATCAAAGGCGCAAAAATGCTATATCCTTCATTTGTGAATTTTCTATGTAAGGTATTGATTTTTATCGACATAAGGTATAATATTTCATCTTGAATTGCACGCGTTTTAATTGTGTGCAACGGCATATTTTTCATTTTCACAATCACATAAAGTTATTGGCTTCATGTACACCCGCATAGAGAATTATTAACGTCTTATGCACTGCACAGGAAATCATGAACTGCATGCACAGAAACATAGATATTGGTTTGTTTACAGATCACATGGAGAATCAAAAAGATGAAAGGGAATAAGAAAAAAACAATTGGAACTATCGTAAAATGCGCCGTTGCAATCATTGCAGCAGCACTTATTGTTCTCGATATAGTTGCCGGGAACTATCTTGTATCATTTGCACTTTGAAGGGCATCGGCATCAGGCGTGGCTGTGGCGCCGGCACCGACCACCACAGAAGATACCCAGAATACGGTCAGCAGTGTCTGGGAAAAAATGAGCGTTCTGACAGATGCATGGCTTGATTCAGCAAAAAAGACAGTGGTTTCCATAACTGCAGGTGATGGACTTAAGCTTGTTGGTGATGTTTTTGATACAGATGAAAACAGCCACAAATGGCTTATCGCGATCCATGGCTACACAGGAAAGCGTGAGCATATGTATTCCTATGCAAGATACTATGCTGAAAAAGGCTATAACATCCTTACTCCCGATATGCGTTCCCATGGAGAGAGTGAAGGAAAGCTGATAGGCATGGGATGGCTTGATAAAGAGGACGTGAAGCTCTGGATCGATTACATTCTTGATATGGATCCCGAGGCAGAGATCGTTCTTCACGGCGTATCCATGGGCGGCGCCACTGTAATGATGACCTCCGGCGAAGACCTTCCTTCCAACGTAAAAGCCATCATCGATGACTGCGGCTACACCTCCGTTTGGGATGAGTTTACAGATGAAGCAAAGTATCTGTTTAACATCTCCCAGTTTCCGATCCTCTACACAGCCAGTGCCATTTCCAAGCTGAGAGCCGGATATTCCTTCCAGGAGGCATCTGCAATTGATCAGGTAAAAAAGACTAAGATTCCGATTATGTTTATCCATGGCTCTGAAGATAACTTTGTAAACACAGAAATGGTCTTCAGCCTTTACGATGCATGTCCTACCAAAAAAGATCTCCTGGTGGTGGACGGTGCAGGACACGGACAGGCTCTGTATCTTAATCCTGACCTGTATTTTGGAAAAGTTTTCAGCTTTATAGATTCCCTATAATTAACTACATTTTCATATTTCCCCCAACAGCCGTGTTGAAAATCTCAACGCGGCTGTTTTTATGTTGTTTAATATTTATAAAGAAAATAATCCGGCACACTGCAGTTAGGTTTTCCTTGACTATGTAAATAAATGGTTTAAACACTGATACTCACTCATCTTTGAAATTCTTAAGGGCGTTGGTCATTTCATCCGCTTCGCCCTTTGAGAGAGCATAAGTGATGACGGCAGAGATAAAATATACTCCTGCAACGCTGAGAGCCACGATCAGGCCTCCCTTTAAGGTAAGGTCGAACCAGTCAAAGACTGTTCCCAGCGCCATTATGATGATACACAGCGCCAGATAATGGCCAAAGGTAAGCAGCACTCTTACAGGCACACTGATGGGCTTTTTGGGATTAAAAGAAAAGTAAGCCGTAGTCACCAGGGATGTCAAAAAGCTTGCACCGAAGATCTGCGGAATTATCTCAGTCCAGATGGTGTCGTATTTGAATATATTTACCCAAACGATTACCATAATGCCTGTATTTATAATCAAAAACCATTTTAAGAATTCAGAAAAAAATGCTTTCATAATATGTTAAAAATCCTCCGTCCTATTTTCCTATGCCAAGTTTTTTCTTGAGTGCGGGAACGTAGCCCCTGGAGATTATGATATCCTCGCCGTTTTTGAGGCTGGCGATAAATCTTCCGTTAAATTCAGGGCTCAGATGGTCTATGCTCCTGATATTTACAATGGCATTTTTTGATATCCGTAAAAATGAGGAATCGGAAAGAAGCTCTTCAATCTCGAAGAGCTTTTTCTTTGTATCAAAGCAGTTGTCTCTCGTATAGGCAAATACGTGGTTGTCCGTGGCATCAAAGTAAAGAATATCCTTAGTATGGATCATCCTTATGCTCTCATCCTCATAGACCGCCAGCGTATCCTTGCCACCGCCGTCCTTAAGACGACGGATCAGCTTCAGGACCTCATCGTCCAGCTCTGCCATCTTTATTATGATTTCATCTTCTTCACCTGGTAATGGCGTTTCAATTGTGATTTTCATTATCTGTCTTTCTTTTTGCTGATTGATAAAAAGATTGTGGATACTGCGATAAATACTACGCCCACAGCAATAAGTATACCTACTTTTCCGGGCTCGGACAATTGATTTTTGCCAAGGAAAAGATCCATTCCCATGACCTTGTCTACCTCTAAACGGATCACATCGGGAGTTCCTTCAAAAAATGTATTCTCCAAAGGCTGCAGCATAATCTTTCTGAAAAGAGATGTTCCGTAAATAAACGGGAAGCACTTAACAACCTTCTGCATTGTGTCGCTCATGGAGCCCACAGGGAAATAAATACCGCCAAGGAAGCCTGCCAGTGTACCAAGTATGATACCAACGCCGCCCCAGGCGCTCTGGCTCTTTATAACTGATGCAAGGAAAAACATGATTGTTGAATAAACAAAGTTATTGAGCATTATCAGTAAAAGAACTTTGATGTGAGTCTCTGCATCGAGGATTCCCATACCATTTATGATGCCAATGATCTCAGTAACGATGAGGGTCGCTACGCTCATCAATACTCCGGCGATCCAGGCTCCTGATACATACCCCAGCACAAATACGGATCTTTTTACAGGCATTACAAGCAGTGAATTGAGACAGTTGCCGGTTCTGTCCTTTATCATGTTGGAGTAGAAAGCATGGGTTACAGTAGATGCATTTATTGTCAGTATTCCTGCACAGGTCCACAGGAAGCTGAAATGCTTAACGCTCTCAATGTCGCTGTCTCCGCCCCTTCCGGGAACCATCCCTATTGCATCAAGAAGATCACTGTTATTTATCTCCCCAAGGAAAAATACCATCAGCGCTATAGTTATAAGCATTGAAAGCAGTGAGAAAAACACCGCCGAATAATCCCTGAAATACAAACTGATATTTCTTTTATTTATTGCCAAAAAGCTTCTCATTATACTGCCCTCCCAAATTCCTTTGTCACGTTCAAAAAAACGTCGTCCATTTTTCCCTGAATTATCTCAAAACCTTCTATCACGCCCTTAAGTCTGTTTGCGGTTTCCGCTGCGGCAAAGGGGTTTTTGGATTCAACACAGCCACCGTAGGATGTAGCAATAAGCCTGTCATTTCCTATCACATCCAGAACTCTTTCGCGATTATCCTCAGAAAAATATAGTTTTAAGCTGTCTTTTGCAAAGCGCTCCTTAAGTTCAAAGGGAGTTCCCTCCGCCAGCTTTTTTCCCTTGTTGATAATGATGATCTTATCTGCGGCTCCAGCCTCTTCCATGTAATGTGTGGTGAGAAAGACCGTCATATCCGTATTGGTCCGAAGCCTTTCAACTGCATCCCACACATCGATCCTGGTGGCAGGATCAAGGCCCGTTGTAGGCTCATCCAGGAAAAGAACTTTTGGGGAATGCATCAGGGCAAAGGCTATTTCGCAGCGTCTCTTCTGGCCTCCGGAAAGAACCTTGTAGCGCTTATTCATGATATCTGAGAGTTTCAGGATATCCGAAAGATCTGAAAGCCTGCTGTTTATGGTTCTCTCATCAAGGCCCAGCATTCTGGATCTGATGACGATGTTTTCTTTTACCGTAAACAGGTCATCAAGGACATTGGACTGATATACAACACCGATGAGCCTGCGGATCTCCATGTCCTCTTTTCCCAGCCGGTAACCGCAGAGGTAAGCCTGCCCGGCATCCGGTGTAAGTATCGTTGAAAGCATGTTCACTGTGGTGGATTTTCCTGCTCCGTTCACCCCGAGGAAACCAACAAAGTCACCCTGCTTTATCTCAAAGCTAAGGTCATCCACTGCATGAAACGCGCCATAGGTTTTTGTAAGATTTTTAATTTCTATGGAATTCATAAACGCCTCCTGTTTTTATCTTTCGACTTCTGATAATCGAATGATAAAATAGGAGGCGCATTTCGAAAACGGATTGTGAAGTAAGTTGTATTTTTTGACAGGTAAGTTGCAAAAAGGTCACTGTGTTATTATAGTAGGAGTGATGCTTGGATTTATCCATTACAACTAATATTGAGGTGACAAACTATGGAAAACACTAAAACAAGAAGACAACAAAAGGAAATGACAACGCAGGATCTAGTATATACTGCCATCGGAATCACTCTGATAACAGTGTGTTCCTGGATCACCATACCCATGACTATTCCTTTTACGCTTCAGACCTTTGCTGTGTTCGCAGTGCTCCTGATTCTCGGAGGAGAAAAAGGCACCCTCGCAACTTTAATCTATGTGCTTATGGGTGCCATAGGAATTCCGGTTTTCTCCGGTTTTTCGGGAGGAATCGGCATTATTCTGGGAACCACCGGCGGATATATAATCGGCTTTATTTTTATAGGACTTATCTATCTGGCCATGACTAAGGCCCTGGGAAAAAAGACACCGGTTGAGATAGCAGCTCTCCTTATTGGCCTTATTGTCTGCTACGCCTTCGGAACCGGATGGTTTATGTATGTTTATATGAGAAGTTCCGGTGCGGTGGGCCTGCTCACAGTTCTATCCTGGTGCGTATTCCCCTTTATCATTCCCGATCTTTGTAAGCTCACCCTGGCATTCATAATGGCAAGAAGAGTAAGCAGAATCATTAAAAGGACATGACAAAAATGGGTTCGGTGAAGTAAATTCCCGAACCCATTTTCTATATACATTATTCTTAAATTTATAAAGCGAACTTGGATACGAAATCCTGCAGATCCTGAGCGTTATTAGCCAGCTTGTCGGAAGCTTCCGCAACCTCATGGGAGGATGCAGTCTGCTCTTCTGATGCTGCAGATACGTTCTGAGTTTCATCTGCCACGTTGGCACTCATATCCTCATTCTTACTGATGTTCGCGGCGATAGTGTCTGTTCCGTCGGAGAGCTGTCTTACGATCTCGCTCATTCTTTCTGACTGCTCAGAAATAGAGTAAACCATGTCTACGATGTTGCTGAAGGTATTGCCTGCCTCATTGACAGTCTCTGTACCCTCCACAACGCTCTGGGCGCCCTGACGCATAGATGTTACAGCCTCGTCGGAATTCTTCATGATCTCTGCAATAAGCTCTGTGATCTTGGATGCAGCCTCGTTGGACTGGTCAGCCAGTTTGCTGATCTCACTGGCTACAACTGCAAAGCCTTTACCCATTTCTCCTGCTCTTGCAGCCTCGATACTGGCATTGAGGGAAAGAAGGTTTGTCTGACTTGCGATCTCTGCAATAGTATCAACGAAGGTATCGATGCTCTTAAGCTGCTCGCCCAGGGCCTCAACTACACCGGCAGTGCCTTCAACAGAATCCTTGATGGAACTCATCATGTTTGTGGCATTGGTCATATCTGAAGCGCCCTTCTTTGCTGCTTCATTAGTGTTCTTTATCATCTCAGTAGTCTTGCCGATAGCATCCTGGAATTCCTGCATGTTATCAACAAAAGCCTTTGTCTCGTTGCTGGCTCCGGCCACAGCACTTATCTGTCCTGAGCAGGATTCTGCGACAGATGTACAGGAGGTTGCCACCATCTCACTGGCCTTAGCGGACTGGGATGCGCTGGCTGAAAGTTCCTCAGAAGCGGATGCAACATAAGCTGTGGTATCTGAGATTTTCATCATAAGATCTCTGATATTGGTATGCATGAGATTAAGAGCCGTAGCGATCTGTCCGATCTCATTTTTCTCCCTTTCAGGAAGCTTTCGAACTCTGTCCATCTCATCATTATCGGTAAAATCGTTATTGGACATCCTAACCATCTGACTGGTGGCAAGAATAAGAGGAGAAGTAATTCTTTTACCCATATATACCGCAATGGCAATACCTATTATCAAAAGAACTATCAAAACGATGACGCAACTGGTAATGGCACCTCTAAGTGCCTTGCTCGCCTCCTTTGTATATTCACTTTTCAGAGTATCAATATAATCAACCCAAACACCGGTACCCATAACCCAGTCGAAGGGCTCAAAATAAGCTGTGTAGTTGATCTTTGGAAGAGGCTCAGTCTCGTTGGGCTTTGCAAACATAAGGTTTGTATATCCGCCGCCCTCCTGAAGACCATTCTTTATCATCTCCTGGATAAAGTAGGTGCCGTTAGGGTCTACACTGTCCCATCTGGACTGTCCTTCAGTATCTCTTCCCAAAAGAACCACGTTGATACCCTTGGAGGTATCAACCCAGAAATATCCCGAACCATCATTGTACTTAAGCTCTCTGATGATATCTGCAGACTCCTTCTGAGCCTCTTCCATGGTCATTTCACCGGCAAGATACCGATTATACATAACCTGGCAAATGCTCATGGCTTCCTGAGTCTCATTTTTAAGCTCAGTCATGATATCTTCTCTGAGCCTGCTCTCATAGGCCTCTGTCTGCGAAGTATTGGTCTTGATGGTGCTGTACATATTAAAGCTTGCGATGGAAATAGCTGTGATAACTACAGCAAGAAAGATGGACCCGACGATAGGTAACATTAAAGAACCGCTTTTTTTCTCCATAATATAATCCCTTTCCGCGAAAAGAAATTATCGCAATTTCGCCACCCGCCCTTAGACTATATCATAGAAAGAATCACCGATTCAACGCATAAACATTACAAAAACTATAAAGATTTCATAAACTACTTACAGGGTCTTTTCTGATTCAGTATCCATGCTAATCCCTTCGCAGTCCTTATATCAAAATCTCTGAAATGATTGCCTTCATTCCACTCAAGAACCGTATTTACACCATTTTCCGCAAGCAGTGTCTCCGCAGACCTGATTTTGTCGCCGACTGTTGCCATAACAGGATTTTTTGCCTTTTCCTCTTTATCCCCGAGGCTTAAGTAGACATTGTCACATTTTATTGCATTTTTATGCATAAATTCATCAAAGTCCGGGAACCACATGGAAGGAGATACTGCGGCCACGCCTTTAAATAGCGGAGTCTGATAAGCAGCCCACAGGGAAAAAAGCCCTGCCAGGGAATAGCCACCGATATAGTAGCTTTTCTCAGGGTCTGTGCAGTACTTTAATATCTCATCCAAAGTTTCCTTCGCCCCATCCCCGAAGTCATCTTTTCCAAATACTGCAGGAGCTTTCCAGGGGGAAAGCTCCTTATTCCAGTTAGTGATCTTAAAAGCCGCCAGTAAAAAACCCTTATCAGTTCTTTTTTTGATCTCAGCAATCTCTTTTTCCAACATACTAAGATCATGACCATCCACCGGCTGAATTATAACTATTTCCGCATCCCTGTTCCCAAACTCACAAACTTCCATCACACTTTCTCCCGGATTCAATATAGATTTATAATACACTACATAAAATCTTTTATGCCAATCTTTTATACCACCATCTTTATCCTGGTCTGGTTCATGCCAAGTACATATCCGTTATTTCTGATATCCTTCAAATAATTAATTCCTGTGGAAAGGCAACCTACTATAACAATATTCTCTCTCATTTTGATTTCCTCACTTTTAAAAAATGTCTTTGCATAAATATACGAACCCCAAATGACCGGGGGGCAATTTTTTGTCAAAAAATTTTGTGTGATACTTCTGTGACATAAGGGATCCTAAAATGATTTTTATCAATTAAAAAAATCTTTTGAGAGAGAGGAATTTATTATGAAAAAAATTATTACAGTACTTACCGGAATCACATTAGCAATTATCGTATTTTTCCAGGGATCATGCATGTCAGACGTAGCGCTCGCTGCAGAGTTCACAGCAAAGTCAGTTAAAATGTCTGATTATTTAACCGGTGTATATGGCACCAACAATGATGGTGAGGAAATTACAGTTGCTTTCTATTTCAATGGAAAAGATAACATAGGCTACGTTACAAACGGTGCTGCTTCCATTTACAGCACCTACACTGTAGCTCCTGCATTTGTAAAGGGTGCAACAGACGCTCAGCGCTATGACATCGGCGGCGTAACCTTCACATATTGCGAGATCGGCGGCGGCAGATACATCCTTACAGATGATGGCGACATCTACACCGTTGAAGATATTTCCGCTTATGAAGTAGAACAGATTCGCAAATAAACCCATTCATTTCTAAACACGTTCATTACCAAACCCATTACTCTCCAATATAAAAGGGGCCTCGCTCAATCTCCCAATCTGAGCGGGGTCCCAATCTTTTGTCTATTATTATTAATGCAATCTTACCTGCAAGCCACAGCAGATTCTTTGCACCAGTTCTCCGCAGGCTTCCTGTGCTTAACATTGTAGTAGATCACTTCCATGATACAGCAGCATACCCAGCCCACAGGATATCCCAGACCAACCCACATAGGTGTGTTTACGAAGAAGTGAGTGAGCACGAAAAGATATATCTGCCTAATTATAACAAAGTTCACAATCATGATGATCATAGGCCCTTTGGAATCACCTCGTCCCCTAAGTGCCCCTGCCAGTGTGTGGTTTACACAGTTAAACAAAAGGAAGAACACGTTGGTATGAATGAACATACTTCCAAACTCTATAACCTCAGGATCCGATGAGAACATCCTGATGGCAGTTGATGAGAATATGAAAAGAAATACTGCGATAACAAAGGTAACTCCGGTCGCTGCAGTAACTGTGATCCTGGTGCCATCGTCCGCACGCTTTATCTTGCCTGCTCCCACGTTCTGGCTGACGAAGGTGGTGGCGGCCATAGCCATGCTGGACATGGGAAGAAGAATAAATGCATCCAGCTTGTTGTAGCAGCTCCAGCCCGCCATACAGCTTGATCCGAAGTGATTGATATAGGACTGTACAAAGACATTTGAAAAGGCAGTGATGACCGACTGAATTCCCGCAGGCAGACCCACGCCGAAGATCATTTTCAGGATCTCCCGGTCTATTCCCATATCTTTCCAGTTGAATCTATAAATGTCCTGAGTCTTTGTCAAAAGATAAAGAATCAGCACTGCAGATATGAACTGGGAAATAATAGTAGCAAGGGCAACGCCTGCAATTCCCAGCTTGAAGCCGATAACGAAAACCAGGTCAAGTATGGTATTTATGATACTTGTCATTATAAGGAACATCAGAGGGCGTCTGGTATCACCCACAGCGCGAAGGATACCGCTTCCCATGTTATAGATGAGAAGTCCTGAAAATCCCATGAAATAAACCTTAAGGTAAACCGTGGCATCATCAAAAACATCTGCCGGAGTTGCCATAAACTCCAGCATTGGTTTTACGCCCAAGACACCAATTATGGTAAAAAGAACGCAGAATACAAAGGTAGTTGTAAGGGTTGTCTCCACAGCCCTGTGAAGACCCTTTAGGTCTTTTCCTCCAAAATATCTGGAGATCAGAACTCCTGCGCCAATAGAAAATCCATTGAAAAAGAACACCAGCATGTTCACGATCATAGTTGTTGAACCTACTGCTGCCAAAGCTTCTTTTCCCACAAAATTACCAACCACGATGGAATCCACCGTGTTGTACAACATCTGGAAAATATTTCCAAACATGAGCGGAAGCGAAAACATGATGATCTGTCCTATGATGGATCCTTCCGTCATATCCTTAACTGAAGATTTCTTCATAATCTCTCCCTTATGTCACACCCATACCGGCACCTGATAAATTAATTCAATACTAACGTCGTCATACCGACCTGGAATTCCAGAAAAACAATGCCCGCAGAGCGAATCTGCAGGCATTGTCTTAAATCAATGTTGCGTCGAAATCTATCTTTGTCTTATCATCTAGCGTTATATCTGTCAAGAGCTGCCTGCTGAAGCTCGATGCAGCGGTCGATGTTGTAGGTCTTAAGCTGCTGAACGAAAGCATCATAGTTATCCAGTGACTGCTCGTCTGTGATGAACTTAACTGTGTTCTCCTGTGTAAGAGTCTCGATATCTGTGTAAAGTGTTACATACTCAGAGTTCTCTGCATCTGTCATTGTCATGGCAGGAGGAAGAAGATCAAACTTATCCTTGTTGAACTCGTCATAAGCATTAACTCCCTTTTGGTTTATACATATTTAACAATATTAATTAACGCAATATGGTAATATATAGCTATAGATTCAGGAAGGCTATATATGTGTAAACTGGATTTTTCTCCGGTAGAACCGGAGAATCTCAAACATATATTTGAATATACAGCTGCTTTCGGAGAGGGCTCATGCCAGCACTCTCCTGTTAGCATGTGGTCACTTACTGAAAAATACGGCGACCAGTTCTGCATAAAGGACAATGTCTTATACATCCTTAGGAGCAAACTCTGCGATGACAACTACAGGGTCTATCTGGCGCCCCTTGGCGGCGGCAATCTCCATGACAATTTTGCCAACATCATTGCCGATGCCAATGCCTACGGGAAAAAAGTCAAATTCCTGACTCTTACTGAAAAATACGCAAAGGCTCTCGAAGAGTCTTTTCCCGGAGAATTCGATATATACGCGGACGTAAATCTTGATGAGTATATGTACACCACAAAGAGGATGTCCACCTTTTCAGGAAACAAGCTAAAAAAGCGAAGATCTGAAGTCAACACCTTCTGGAACATCTATGGCGACAGGGCCAAGGTCAAAGTCATAGGACCCGAGGACCATGAAGATCTCTTAAAGTTCGGAAGGGACTGGCTTTTAAATAACACCGAGGAAAAAGATGAACTGGCTTTATGCCGGGAATATCGAATGATAAAAAAACAGATCCTCCACTATGACATCCTGGGCCTGTCAGGAATAATTCTCAGAATAGACGGCCAGGTTCAGGGCTTTGGCTACGGTTGCAGATTAAGTGATACCTACTATGACGCCATTGCAGAAAAAGGAAATCATGAAATTCCCCATATTTACAAGGTCCTCAGACAGGAATCCGTAAAACAGTGCGCCATGGACTGCACCTATGTAAATATGGAAGAAGATCTCGGAATTGAAGGCCTTCGCGCCGTGAAACATGCGTATAAACCGGAGTTTATGTTGCATAAGTACATTGCATCTAAAAAGGGGTGACATATTTTGAATCGAAGACAAGAAGTTTTAGCAACCTTTGGTCTTATTTTTATCACGTTCCTTGCAGCCATCCAGTATATTTTCCTTCAGAACGTGCCGGATGACATATCTACTTTTGCCTTTGTATTCATCACAAACCTGATAGGTATTGTGATTCTTGGCCTTGTTCAGATAAAAAAGGTGATCTCCATAAAGAAGAGCACCCTGGCAAAGGGTATCGTTTTTGCGGTGGAGCTGACGGGCTTTAACTACTTTGTTCTCCTGGGATCAAAGAACCTTGACGTTGTGGTTGTATCAAGCGTTGTCAGCCTCTATTTCATCTTTATCACTCCCCTATTACTTCTCTTAAAGAAAAAAGTAAGCTTCTTTTCAGCCATTGCTTCAGTCATTGCGGTAGTAGCTCTTCTTTTGATGTTTGGTGCAGATACTGACGCGCTGTTTTCCTCAAGAGAAGTAGTGTACCTTATCATTGCTGACATGTTCTTTGCAGCTTACGTTGTCAGCGTATCAATCCTTGGAAAAAATGAGGAATCAACTCAGCTGACCTTTGCCCAGATGTTGTTCTCGGCATTGTTTGCCCTGGTGGGCTGGGCTATACAGTGCCTTGTGTCCAATACAAGCTTATCCATTCCCACACAGCCCAAGTTCTGGGTCAGCGCGCTGTTCATGGGAATCTTCATCCGCGCCATCTATGGACTTCTGCAGATTCAGTGCCAGAAATACGTTTCAGCTCTGAAGGCATCCCTGATCTTTTCAGCTGAGATCATCATTACTCTCGTCACGAACCCCATAATGTGCAAACTCTTTGGGGTGGAATACACTCCCGCCACTATTTTCCAGGTCATCGGTGCTATCCTCCTTATCATTGCAACCCTCATGGTTGATGAGACCATCATGGCAAAGATAGGCTATGAGGACCTTATGGATACCGAGCTTAATGACCCGGATTCTCCCGATGGAAAAAAGGTTTCAGTTACCAGAAAAATCATTCTCGCAACTTTGACCTTTACACTGATAACACTGATCCTTTCAACGGTCATCTGTCTTTCAGCCATACATTTCATCAGGCACTCGGCCATATCCGGTTCCAAGGAGCTGGGCCTTAGTGCTTCAGAAATAAGCAGCACCGCCATGATGGAACAGCTGGAGGAAAAGATATCAAATCAGGCCAGGGATAAATCTCTTTTGGCTGAGCAAAAGCTGAAGGTCTATTCGGACGCTGTGCTCTCTGCTGCCTCCTATGCCCATCTGCTCTATGCAAACAAGGAGGATTTCCCAAAAATCGAGGTTCAGAGGCCCAATAAGAAAAATGCAGGAAAATGGGTGATGCAGCGAACCCTGGCAAGCTCTGATATTTCCTATTACAGCCTGGTTGAGGAAAGTGAACTTCTGGGCAACATGGAAAAGATCTTTGAGCCATTAAAGGACACCATTCCCAATCTGGTAACCATCTATATGGCCACCACCAACGGCCTTTTGATAAGCTATGATACCTATTCCGACACCGGCGATTCCGGAGGCGAGGGATATTTTGACTACAGAGACTCCAGCTGGTACAAGGCTGCCCAGGAAAAAGATGGAGCCAGCTTTACCGACACCTATCAGGACAGCTACGGCAGAGGTCTTACCATTACCTGCGTTGCCCCCTTTACTGACGAGAACGGCAAATTTGCGGGCTGCGTAGCCATGGACGTCCTCATGAGCGAGCTCAACGAATCCATGGTAAATGACGGAATCGTCATCCCCAGCGAAGCCATCCTCATCGATTCAGAGGGCGGTTATATTGCGGGAAAAGAAATTGATCCGTCCCTGGAGGACATGGGAAGCATCTTTGACGAAGACAAGAATGAAGCCCTGAGGATCGCAGCAAATGAGATCCTTTCAAGGCCCAGCGCAGTTGTAAGCGCAGGCGAAGGCGATAACGAGCATTATATCGCCTTTTCAACCATTGAATCCACAGGCTGGAAGCTGTGTATCATAAGCCCTGTTTCAACTGTGATAGAGCCTGCAAGGATCATTCACGACAATATCGACGAAAACACAGACAATGTGGTCACCTCTGTAGAAAAAGGTATTCTTACGGTGATCCAAAGCTGTCTGGTTTTGATCGCATTTGTACTGATAGTGGTAACCTCGGTTGTGGGAACAATCTCCAGAAGGATCTCTGATCCTCTTAAGAAGCTGGAGAAAGATGTCCGCATCATAAGCGGCGGCAATCTGGACAACAGAACAGAAGTTGATACTAACGATGAGATCGGCAGTCTCGCCAGGTCTTTTAACAACATGGCTGATTCCCTGCAGAAATACATTGTTGACCTGAAGGAAGCAACAGCGAAGGAAGAAAGAATTGCCGGAGAACTGGCAATAGCCACCAACATTCAGGCCAGCATGCTGCCAAGGAATTTCGACCTTTTATCAGAGCACAAGGCCTTCGACCTTTATGCCACCATGACCCCGGCCAAGGAAGTGGGCGGAGATTTCTATGATTTCTTTATGGTGGATGAAAATCATCTTGCCCTGGTTATGGCAGATGTCTCGGGAAAAGGCGTCCCTGCTGCCCTTTTCATGGTGATAGCAAAGACCCTTATAAAGAACAGGGCCCAGCTGGGTGGAAGCCCCTCAGAGGTTCTGGAGTATGCCAACGAGCAGCTCTGCGAAGGCAATGATGAAGGCCTCTTTGTAACCGTTTGGCTTGCCATCATCGATCTGACCACAGGAAAAGGACTTGCAGCCAACGCCGGACATGAGCACCCTGCAATCCGCAGAGCAGGCGGCGTATGGGAGCTTGTCAAATATAAGCACGGTGCTGCCGTTGCGGTTATGGAAGGTCTGCCCTTTAAAGAGCATGAATTTGAGATTCACCCCGGCGACAGTCTCTACGTCTATACCGATGGTGTAACAGAGGCCACAGATTCCAATAACGAGCTGTTTGGAGAGGACAGACTTATTGCTGCCCTCAACAGCGATCCGGAAGCTGAGCCAAAAGAACTGCTCGAAAACGTCAAGAATTCAATTGATGAGTTTGTGGGCGAAGCGCCACAGTTTGATGATATTACAATGCTGAGCTTTATCTGGAGAAATTAATCCTTAAGGTACATCAACAGGAAGCTGATAAAACAAAGCGCCCCTGAGATCCAGATGGTCCTCTCATTAAAGATTAAGGAAAAATTACCTCCGATGCCGGCTCCTATGGCGAATATCACGATCACCATAAAGTAGTCATTGAATTTTTTTAACTCCTCTATACTATTTGTCCTGATATACGCAGAAAGTGCCGTAACACCGCTCTTCATGTTGCCGATGCACATGGTGCTGGCGTAGTTATTGCCGTGTACCTTTTTAAAGGCCTGCAGCTGCAGGGCACAGGAAAAAGAGATAAGACAGTTGGACAGCATGTTGTATTCTTGAGGAAGGAAACCTACCAGAATCATTATAAGAGCCTCTGCCAGAACGATAGTCTGCCTCCAATGGAGCGATTTAGCATATTTAAATCTGGACTGAATATTGTCAGCTATAAATATGCCCATCATAAAGAAAAAGATGGGGAACAGATAGGTAAATCCCTTCTGCCACTTACCTGCCAGAAAATTAGTGCTCATAAGCACGATATTTCCGGTCTGAGCGTTGGCAAATACCTTATTCCGGACAATGTAGGTATATGCATCCTGGAAACCACCGCTGAAAACCAGAATAAGATTCAGAAGCAGTGCATCCGACATCTGCTCCTGCCTGGTGATTAGATTCTTGATCTTATTTTTTCCGCTCATAGGCTCTCCTTATATGATTTTTTTATAGATCCACTTACAATATATCATGTATTTTATAACTGTATTTTGTATGTTTGTTTACAATATATAAAACTTTTATTAATTATACGGAATTTCGACGATTTGATAATGACAAAGTAGAAGCTCAAAGGTTAAGATTATTAAAGTACCGATTCTTTATTTGCAGAAAGGAGTACCACAAAATGAATAACAGCGCGATAGGTTTACGAAGCGGCATTGTCTTGGCTCCACAGGATCAGAAAATTGAAGAATACCGTATGGAACACGATTCTGTGGGTGATAAGAAGGTACCCATATCGGCATATTACGGCGTTCAGTCCTTAAGAGCCGCAGAAAACTTTAAGATCACCGGTCTTGCCATGCATCCGGAGATTGTCACAAGCCTTGCCTATATCAAGAAGGCCTGTGCCATCACCAACTGCGAAGTTGGAAAGCTTGAAAAAGAAAAAGCGGATGCCATCATTGCTGCCTGCGATGAGATCGTAGATGGCAAATTACTGGACAACTTCATTGTGGATCCTATCCAGGGCGGAGCCGGTACTTCTCTCAACATGAATGCCAACGAAGTTATCGCCAACAGAGCCATTGAGATCTTAGGTGGACAGAAAGGTGACTACACGATCGTTCATCCAAATGATGATGTAAATAAGGGTCAGTCCACCAACGACGTTATTCCTACCGCAGGAAAAATGGCTGCCATAA
>JAEEGL011553003.1_pt1 | contig 24430 bp, 18 predicted proteins | sample 9134231 | NCBI WGS metagenome assembly JAEEGL01 (sample SAMN16246548, study PRJNA631951) | gut metagenome | biome: gut microbiome; feature: rumen; material: fiber-attached | host: Bos | place: Iran: Karaj | collected 2018-10
GTCGAGGTAGATCACGACATCGGACTTGCCGTCGCTGCTCTTAAGCATAGAGATCAGCTCCTCTTCCGTCTTTTCATATTCCTCATGGTTCTTAAATCTGATCCAGAGTTTCCCGGGTATCTCATCAAGCCTTTGGATATCAGAAAGAATGATCTTAGCGTCCTTCTCTTCTTCCGTGGAAACCTTACCTTTTATAAGTACTTTTTCGTCTTTGTTGAAAAGACTCTTGTACTTGTCATAGTCCTTCGGGAAAACTATGATCTCCGTGTAGCCGTAAAGATCTTCGAGTTTCAGGAAGGCCATGGTCTTGTTGTTCTTTGTGACCTTCTTCGTGACCTCGGTTATCATACCTCCGATCGATACGTTCCTGTTATCCTCCGCCTTGACCTCTCCGGTCTCTTCATCGGCTTTCAGATCGGCGCTCGTAATATCACAGTGCCTTTTCATAATGTCGATGTAGCTCTCTAGCGGATGTCCGCTTACATAAAGGTCGAGCACCTCTTTTTCGAACGCGAGCATCTCATCCTTTGAAAACTCTCCGACATCGGGAAGCTGCGTCTCCATAACGACTTTGTCCTCGGGTGCGAGGAAATCGAGGAAGGACAGCTGACCGGTGATCTCCTTTTTATTTTCGGCGACCACATCGTCAATAATGATCTGATATACGCTGTGGAGCTGTTTTCTGGTGCCGGGCACCGAATCAAACGCTCCCGCCTTTATCAGGTTCTCGACGGTCTTCTTGTTCACGCCACCGGGCACGCATCTCTTGCAGAAGTCCCTGAGGGATGTAAAGTTTCCTCCGAGTTCCCTTTCTTCCTTTATAAGTTCCACGACCTGGCGTCCGACGCCCTTTATGGCCGAAAGACCGTACCTTATGGACTTGCCTCTTACCGTAAAGCCCACGCCGCTCTCGTTCACATCGGGAGGCAGCACGCTTACGCCCATTTTCTTGCAGGCATACATATACTCGGTGACCTTTCCCGTGTTATCCATGATGGATGTCATCAGGGCCGCCATAAATTCAACGGGGTAATAGTATTTTAAGTATGCCGTCTGATAGGAAACGACCGCATAGCAGGCCGCATGCGCCTTATTGAAAGCATATTTCGCGAAATCCGTCATCTCATCGAATATGCGGTTCGCGACCGCTTCGGATATGCCCTTGGACGCACAGCCCGGCACGTTCTCGGCCGGATTACCGTGGACGAAGTTTTCTCTTTCCTTCGCCATTACATCGGCTTTTTTCTTTGACATCGCACGGCGCACGAGATCGCTTCTGCCGTAGGAATAGCCCGCAAGATCGCGCACGATCTGCATAACCTGCTCCTGATAAACGATACAGCCGTATGTCGTCTCAAGTATGGGCTTAAGTTCCTCACATTCATATGTTATGGAATCGCGGTCCTGCTTTCCGCGGATATACTTCGGTATGAAATCCATCGGTCCGGGGCGGTAAAGGGATATGCCCGCGATGACATCTTCTATCGATGTTGGCTTGAGTTCCTTCATAAAGGAAGTCATACCCTTGCTTTCAAGCTGGAATACGCCGTCGGTCTTTGCCTGCGATATCATATCGAATACGTTCTTGTCTTCATATGATATCTCTTTTATCGAAAACTTCTTCTCGCCGAGCTTCTTACCCATATTGACGAAGTTTTCGGCGTCTTTGATCACGGTAAGCGTTCTGAGGCCGAGGAAGTCCATCTTCAGAAGGCCCAGCTTCTCGCACTCTGTCATATTGAACTGAGTGGTGACGGAGCCGTCGGATGCGCAGGACAGCGGAACATACTCGTCAACCGGCGCGTTACTGATGATGACGCCCGCCGCATGCATTGAAGTGTGTCTCGGCAGTCCTTCAAGAGCCATAGCCATGTCCAGAAGGTTTTTAACCTCGTCATCGCTGTCATAGAGGCTCTTAAGGTCGTGACTCTTCACAAGCGCATCGGCTATGGTTATGTTGAGCTCGTTCGGAACAAGCTTCGCGACCATATCGATCTTTGTATATGGGAGGTCGAGAGCGCGGCCGACATCGCGGATCGCATTCTTTGCGGCCATAGTACCGAAGGTGACGATCTGGCATACTCTGTCTCTTCCGTATTTTTGAACCACATAATCAATGACTTCCTGCCTTCTCTCGTAGCAGAAATCCACGTCGAAATCGGGCATGGATACACGCTCGGGGTTCAGGAAACGCTCAAAGAGCAGATTATACTTTATGGGATCTATGTCCGTGATCTCGAGGCAGTAAGCGGCAATGCTTCCCGCACCGCTTCCTCTTCCGGGTCCGACGGGTATATCGTGATCCTTCGCATATTTTATGAAGTCCCAGACTATAAGGAAGTAGTCCACGAAGCCCATCGTATGAACGATGTTGAGTTCGTAATCCAGCCTCTCCCTGAGTTCCGGGGTGACAGTCTTGTATCTTTTCTTTATGCCCTCATCGCAGAGATGCCTGAGATATGTCCAGGCGTCGTAGCCCTCGGGCACATCGAACTTCGGCAGCTTGTAATGGTTGAACTCATATTCCACATTGCAGCGCTCTGCTATCTTTTCGGTATTTGCAAGCGCTTCCGGCGCATACGGGAACAGCGCCGCCATCTCCGCCTCAGATTTCAGGTAGAACTGTCCGCCCTCGTAGCGCATCCTGTCCTCATCCTGCACCTTCTTCTGCGTCTGTATGCAAAGAAGGATGTCGTGGGCAGCCGCGTCCTCTGCCTTTATGTAATGGGAGTCGTTCGTGCATATGAGGTCTATGCCCGTCTCCTCGTGCATACGCATAAGATATGCGTTAACGGTCTTCTGCTCGGGTATGCCGTGATCCTGCAGTTCGAGAAAGAAATTCCCCTTGCCGAAGATCTTCTCAAGACGGAGAGCCGCTTCTTTGCCTTCTTCGTACAGATCGCGCTTTAAGTATGTCGCGACCTCTCCCGCAAGGCAGGCGGAGGTGCAGATTATGCCCTCGTGATACTTTTCGAGGACTTCCATATCGACTCTCGGCTTGTAATAGAAGCCTTCGGTGAAGCCGATCGATACTATCTTAATGAGGTTGTGGTATCCCTTGTCGTTTTCGGCGAGCAGAATCAGATGCCTGTACCTTTCGTCGGAAACGGAACCCGCTTTGTCAAATCTCGATCCGGGAGCAACATATACTTCGCATCCTATTATGGGTTTGATCCCGGCATCCTTGCAGGCGAGCCAGAATTCGACCGCTCCGAACATAACGCCGTGATCGGTTATGGCAAGAGCCTTCATTCCAAGTTCCTTTGCCCTGGCCACAAGCGGCTTGATCTTTGCGGAGCCGTCCAGCAGCGAATATCCCGTATGTACATGTAGATGCGTAAAGCTCATTTTTTACCCCCAAACAGCAATAAAAAACCTCATTCGAAAATGAATGAGGTTATTATAGCATAAATTAAAACTAAGGTGAAAGAGTTATTTGGTCCCTGTTAGAAGATTTTGAACTTCCCTGCTTGCCGCTTCTTCATCGGATCCGTCGGCTACTATCGTAACCACTTCGCCGTCGATGATGCGTAATGTCATAACGCCCATGATGCTCTTTGCGTTAATGAGCTTATCGGTCTGCTCAACATAGACCCTTGAATCATATTTGCTTGCTGTCTGCACCAAAAGTGCTGCCGGAGTCACATCCATCTTGGATGTCTTCGCTATGGTGATTTGGTTTCTGATCATTTTGTTCCTCTTTTCCTTTCAAGTCGCGAGCTATGGATATTAGCTTCTCAAGTCTGTGATTTACCCCTGATTTCCCAATCTTCGGCTCGGTCATTTCACCGAGTTCCGCAAGTGATTTTTCCGGATTTTCGATCCTGAGTTCCGCGATGCTCTGAAGTGCTTCCGGAAGCGTCTCAAGGACATGCTGTTCCTCGAGAAAACTAATGCACTCGCATGCATATTCCGAAGCCTTCGCCGTTTTTTTCAAGTTTGACGTCTCGCAATTTACTTCCCTGTTTACGGTGTTTGTAACCTCTTTGAGTATCCTCTCGTTTTCGAAATTCATCATCGAAACGTGAGCTTCCGTAATGTTAAGCAGATCGCTGATCTTATCGGCGTCTTTAAAGTAAAGTCGAAATCTGTTTTTTCCCAATGCGATCTTTCCGACCACATCGAAAGCAGCAGCTGTATTGCAAAGAAGTTCTATGCCCGGGCGCGAAACGGAGGATATCTCGAGATGATACTCTCGTTTTGGATCCGTAATGCTTCCGGCAGCAAGAAAGGCTCCCCTCAAAAAACATCTCTTGCAACAGTTTCTGGAGATGACCGACTCCTTTTTCAATACACGCAGGCCTTGATCTTCCTCAATGCCGCATAATTTAAGGATATCGGTTTCACCACCTAAATCATCGGTTAATGATTTTAAGGCAGACATATCGCATTTGTCAACAGATTTTTTTGAAGAGTACAGAACAAAGCCCGCGAGCTCCGCTGTTTTACAGTGTTTCGGAATAGGAACTATTTCCGATAATTCTTTTTTTACATCATCACAAAATGACATTATCTGTTTATATCCCTGTGGTCCACTTTTACGGAGTACTTGTCTCCCGCCAGCGCTTTTGAAAGTTTGTTGGCGATCGTAACGGACCTGTGTTTTCCTCCGGTACAGCCTATGGCTATGACCAGACTGTTCTTTCCTTCATTTATGTAATTGGGTATGAGAAATTCCACCATATCGATGAGCTTGTCTACGAACACGCCCGAATTCGGATCGTTCATAACAAACTCCATAACATCCTCATCATTTCCGGTCTTGTTCTTCAGCGAATGAACATAGTAAGGATTTGCAAGGAAGCGCACATCAAATACCATATCCGAATCAACGGGTATGCCGTACTTAAATCCGAAAGAAAGGACCGTAACGAAGAAATTCCTGAAGCCCTTGTTCTTTACAAATATGCGGTCGATCTCCTGCTTTAAATCCCTGATCAGAAGCGTGCTCGTATCGAGGACATAGTCGGCCTTGTTCTTAAGGAAGGCGATCTTTTTCCTCTCCTCGTCTATGCCGGCCTCAACCCTGCCCGAACCCGCAAGCGGATGGGTACGCCTGGTTTCCTTGAAACGCTTGATCAGCACTTCGTCGGAAGCCTCAAGGAACAGTATCTCATATTTGATCCGCATCTCCTTGAGTTCGGTAAGCGCAGGCTCAACATCATCGAGTGCATGACCGCTTCTTATGTCAACGCCTATCGCAATCTTGTTGAATTCGCCCTTGCTGCTGTTCTCGGCGATCTGGGCAAATTTGGAGATCAGGGGTACCGGAAGGTTGTCGGCGCAAAAGTAGCCCGCGTCCTCCAGCATATTGAGTACCGATGATTTTCCCGCACCTGACATTCCTGTAACGATTACAAATCTCATACTTCCGTCCTTCAATATTATAGGTTATTATTTTATGATCCTTATCTCAGGCTCAAGCCTGACATTGGATTCGTCAAAGACCCTTTTTTGAACGTATTCAATGAGTTGCTCCACATCCTTCGCAGTGGCATTTCCGACATTCACGATAAAGCCCGCATGTTTATCGGAAACCGCCGCGCCGCCTATGGTATATCCCTTTAACCCCGCATCTTCTATCAGCTTTCCGGCAAAACTGCCCTCGGGACGCTTGAAAACGCTGCCCGCGCTCGGAAGGTCCAAAGGCTGTTTTTCGTTTCTTTTTCTCTTATATTCTTCCATCATCGTTCTGATGGGTATTCTCGGATAAACCTTAAGCCGGAAGGACGCTTCGAGCACTATCCCTTTATCATCTGTAAAGCGGCTGTGCCTGTAGCCGAAATCCAGTTCATCCTTTTTATATTCCACGACCTCGCCCGCTTCGGTAAGAGCCTTGACCGACACTATGCTGTCCGCCATCTCGCCGCCGTAAGCTCCGGCATTCATAAATACGCCGCCGCCCACGGTTCCGGGTATGCCGCCGGCAAATTCCATTCCCGTAAAGCCTTTCTTAAGGGCATATACACAGAGCTGCGCAAGCGAAACACCTGCCCCCGCGGTGATCAGCCCGGTACCGTCGTTTATGTCCTCCATTATCGAAAGCTCGTTGAACTTTCCCCCGAGCTTTATGACCAGACCGTCATAACCCTCATCGGGCGCCAGAACGTTGGTGCCGTTCCCGAGAAGGAACCATTTAACCTTTGCCTCTTTGCATACATTTATGACATCCCTGAGTTCGGTCACGTTTTCGCAGACAGCAAAGAAAGCCGCCAGTCCTCCTATCTTAAAGGAAGTGTGTTTGCTCAGCGGTTCGTCGGGATAAATGTTCTTCAGGTCGATCACTTCGCCCAGACGGTTTGTGAGATCGTTTTTCTCATTCAGCATCATCCAGCATCATCCTCGCACAGCCATAGATACCTGCATCGTTACCGAGTGTCGCAAGTCTGAACTCGGTGTCCTGCAGAGCATTTAAGAGATTAGGTCCGTAATGCTTTCTTAATGTGTCGATCAGTATGTCTCCTGCTTTCGATACGCCGCCGCCGATAACAAAGCACTCGGGATCGACGGAAGCCGCCACATGTGAAAGAGCACAGTCGAGAATCTCGCATACTTCCTCAACAACACCGAGAGCAACGGAATCTCCCGCCTTTGCGGCATCGAAAACGTCCTTTGCGGTGATATCGGATCTGCCGGCGAGCATGGAGCCGGGATTTTCCTTTGCAGCCTCGGCACCGAGATATGCTATGCCGGTTGCCGATGCATACTGCTCAAGATGGCCGTGGCCGCCGCAGCCGCAGATCCTGGTCTCGTTGTCGTTCATACGGATATGGCCGATCTCTCCGCCGCCTCCGTGTGCGCCTGCCCTGATCCTGCCGTCACAGATAACGCCGCCGCCTACGCCGGTGCCCAGAGTCACCATGACTATGTCCTTATAGCCTTTGCCGCCGCCCTTCCACATTTCGCCGAGAGCAGCCACATTTGCATCGTTTGCGGCCTTGCAGGGAAGTCCGAGAAGGTTTGTGAACCTGTCGTTCACGTTGAATATGCCCCAGCCGAGATTTGCGCACTTGAGCACGGTGCCGTCCTTTGTGACGGGGCCGGGTACGCCTATGCCGAGACCTATTACGTCTTCCTTGTTAATGCCTTTTTCCTTGATCTTGAGTTCAACCGCCTCAACAACATCGTCCGGAACGGAAGCGCCGCCGTTTTCACGGTTTGTCTTGATCTCCCACTTGTCGATCAGTTCTCCGTCGCGGGTAAAAAGACCCATTTTTACGGTTGTTCCGCCGATGTCGGCTCCAAAAAGATACTTCATTATTTATTTCCCCTTTCAATCATCTTCCTCTTCATCATGTCTGCCGTTCATTATGTTCTCCGTAACCCTTCTGGAGAATTCCTTCGCGGCATTATAGCCCATCTTCTTCTGTCTGTGGTTGACCGCTGCCGCCTCTACGATGATGGCGAGGTTACGGCCGGGTCTGATCGGCAGATCCTGACAAACCACCTTGTTTCCGAGGAATTCCGTATACTTTTCCTCGAGTCCCATTCTGTCATATTCCTTGTCCTTTACCCAGTCCTCAAGACGGATGACAAGGTCGATCTGCTGTGTATTCTTAACGCTTTCAATACCGAACAGCGTCTTTACGTCTATGATACCGATACCTCTGAGCTCTATGAGGTGTCTTGTGATCGCGGGCGCCGAACCGATGAGAGTTGCGTCGCTCACTTTTTTGAGCTCAACGACATCGTCCGCAACAAGTCTGTGTCCGCGCTTTATGAGTTCGAGAGCCGCTTCGCTCTTACCTATGCCGGATTCTCCGATTATGAGTATGCCTTCGCCGAATACATCGACCAGAACGCCGTGGATCGAGATCCTGGGAGCAAGTTCAACCTTGAGCCATCTCATAACTTCGCCTTCGAAATCGGAGGTCGATCTTGTGCTTGAGAAAAGCGGTATGCCCTTTTCCAGTGCTACCTTCTTCACCTCGTCGTCGGGTATCATACCGCGGCACCATACTATGCAGGGGATCTTAAAGCCCATAAGCTTTGAGAGGACGTCAAGTCCCTTATCGGGCATCTTGTCCATATATGCCTGCTCGACATGGCCGATGATCTGTATTCTTTCAACGTTGAAATAGTCATAAAAGCCCACAAGCTGAAGCGCGGGTCTGTTGATCTCGGGTTCGATGATCTTTCTGCCCTTCAGTTCTATCTCGGGTGTAAGATACTCGAGGTCCATGGCCTCCGCAAATTTTTTAAGGCTTACACTGTACATATTAATCCTTTCCCCGGTTTTCGCCCGGATGGAGGAAGTTCCATATGCTTTCCGCTGCCTTCCTGTTGATCGACGGCAGCTGCATAAGTTCCTCCGTATCGGCTTTCCTGAGTTCCTCGAGAGAGCCGAAATGCCGCATAAGTTCTATCCTTCTCTTCTGACCGACATTTGGTATGTCATCCAGGATCGATCTCGTCTGAGCCTTGTTTCTCAGGGTCTTGTGATACTCGATCGCAAAACGGTGGGTCTCGTCCTGTATGCGTGTGACAAGCTTGAAGCCCTCGCTGTAGGTGTCGATCGGAACCTCCCGGTCGTTGAACCAAAGACCTCTCGTACGGTGGCGGTCGTCCTTCACCATTCCGCATACAGGAATATCAAGACCGAGTTTCTCAACCACCTGAATTACCGAATTCACCTGACCTCTGCCGCCGTCTATAAGCAGAAGATCCGGAAACCTCACAAATGAGTCTTCCTTCTCTTTTTCCCTGAGGCCATGTTCAAAGCGTCTTGTCAGCACTTCTCTCATGCTTCCGTAGTCATCCGCACCTACGATCGTTTTTGTCTTAAAGCGCCTGTAGTCGGATTTCTTGGGCTTTCCGCCCTCGAAAACGACCATGGATGCCACGTTCTCAAAGCCCGCGGTATTTGAAATGTCATACGATTCTATTCTATATAGGTTTTCGAGTTTTAGCAAGTTTTTTATTTCCTCGAGGGCTCCGCGGGTGCGCTTGTCCTGGTCGCTTATGCGCTTCTCGTCGTTAAAGAGCACTGTGATCGCGTTCTTTTCGGCCATCTCGGTAAGGCGGAGTTTTTCGCCCTTTTTCGGGGTGAATATCGTCACCTTGCTGCCTCTGATCTCGGAGAGCCAGCCGGCTATGAGATCCGCATCCTCTATCTCCCTTGAGAGATATATCTCCTTCGGGATATGCGGTGTTCCGGAATAATACTGCTTTATGAAATCCTCGAGTATCTTCTCCCTTGTCTCGTTTTCAACTCCGGTAAGGTAGAAGTGTTCCCTGCCCATAAGCTTGCCGTTTCTTATAAAGAAGCAAGACGCAACGGCCTTGTCTTCCTTATTGACAACAGCGACGATATCCCTGTCGTTGTCATCGCATTCGTCCGCTTTCTGCGCCTGATCCAGTCTCTTTATGCTCTCGAGAAGGTCACGCATTTCCGCGGCTCTTTCAAATTCGAGGTTTTCGGAATACATCAGCATACGCGCCTGCAATGCATCCGTGACCGCCTCGTGATGGCCTTTCAGGAAGTTCAGGCATCTGTCTACGCTCTTTTTGTACTCGTCGCGTTTCACATCGCCCATGCAGGGAGCCGGGCACTGTCCCATCGAATGATAAAGGCAGGGGCGGTCGCAGACCTTTTCCTCTTCGCCGATCTTCTTTGAACAGTTCCTGATCAGACAGGTCTTTCTTAAGAGGTCTATGGTCTGATGCACGGAATCCGCGGAAGTGTATGGTCCGAAGTATTCGGCCGCGTCCTTCTTTCTTTCCCTTGCCATATATATTCTCGGATATGCTTCGCCGGTCGTAACCTTAATATAAGGATAATGCTTGTCGTCCTTAAGCATCGTATTGTACTTCGGACGGTGCTCCTTGATAAGGTTGCATTCCAAAACGAGTGCCTCCATTTCCGAATCCACAACAATGTATTCGAACCATGCGACACAGGAGACCATTTTTCTGACCTTTGCCGTGTGGTTCTTGTTGCTTTGGAAATACTGACGCACCCGATTCTTGAGCACGACCGCTTTTCCGACATATATGATCTCGTCCTTTGCGTCGTGCATTATATAAACTCCCGGCTTAGCCGGGAGTTTTTTAAGTTCTTCAGATATATTGAATTCCATTTTTACCCATTGGAGAGATCAGGCTTCGGCAGTAGTATCCTCTTCCTCTTCCTTTTTCTCTTCCTCTGCTGCGGGCACTATGCCCTTCATCTCGTTATATACTTCCATGAATTCCTTGCCGGTGATGCTCTCTCTTTCGATGAGGATGCCCGCTATGCGGTCAAGGATCTCACGGTTTTCGTTTATGAGCTCTTTTGCTTTGTTGTAGCACTCGGAAATGATCTTTCTGACTTCCTTGTCGATCTCGGTCTCAGTCTCATCGGAGCACTGTGACACCGCTCTTCCGTCAAGATACTTGCTCTCCACGCTTTCCAGCATTACAAGGCCGAACTTGTCGCTCATACCGTATCTGGTGATCATGGATCTTGCTATATCCGTTGCCTGCTCTATGTCATTTGCGGCGCCGGTCGTGATCGATCCGAAAACGATCTCCTCAGCCGCGCGTCCCGCACAGAAGGTAACGATCCTTGCAATGAGCTCGTCCTTCTTCATAAGATACTTTTCTTCTTCGGGAGCCTGAAGCACATATCCCAGAGATCCCTTTGTTCTCGGAACTATGGTGATCTTCTGAACCGGCTCGGCATTCTTCTGCAGAGCGCTTACAAGAGCATGGCCTGTCTCGTGGAAGGCTACGATGTTCTTTTCTTCCTTGCTTAAGATCCTGTCCTTCTTTTCCTTACCCGCGATCACGACTTCCACGGATTCGAAGAGATCCGCCTGAGTAACGAAGTTTCTGCCCTTCTTTACCGCGAGGATAGCCGCTTCGTTTATCATATTTGCAAGATCGGAGCCCACAGCACCGCTGGTTGCGAGCGCGATAGCTTCAAGATCGACATCGTCTCCCATGTTGACATTCTTTGCATGAACCTTGAGGACTTCGACTCTGCCCTTAAGGTCGGGTCTGTCAACTATGATCCTTCGGTCAAAACGGCCGGGACGAAGAAGTGCCTTATCAAGGACTTCGGGTCTGTTGGTAGCTGCAAGGATAACGATACCCTTGGATGTATCGAAGCCGTCCATCTCCGAAAGAAGCTGGTTCAGCGTCTGTTCTCTTTCGTCGTTTCCGCCGCCGTATCTCGAATCTCTGGATTTACCGATGGCATCGACCTCATCTATGAAAATGATGCAGGGTGCCATACTCTGGGCCTGCTTGAAAAGGTCTCTTACTCTTGATGCGCCGACGCCGACATACATTTCAACGAAATCGGAACCGGAAAGCGAGAAGAAAGGAACCTTTGCCTCGCCCGCAACGGCTTTTGCAAGCAATGTCTTACCTGTTCCGGGAGGTCCCACAAGAAGCGCGCCCTTGGGAAGCTTTGCGCCTATCGCGGTATACTTTCCGGGATCGTGAAGGAAGTCCACAAGCTCGGTAAGGCTTTCCTTTGCCTCTTCCTGACCTGCAACATCCTTAAACGTAACGCCGGTCTCTTTCTCGACATAGACCTTTGCATTGCTCCTGCCCACGGACATAAGTCCTCCCGAGCTTCTCGAAGCAAGGCGGTACATAAGGAACATAAAGAGGAAGATACCGCCGAACATGATAACGAAATCTATGATCGTGGATACCAGCTGCGAGGAGCCAGTGTCTATCTCTCTCGAATACTTGACGCCTGCCGCTTCGCATCTTGCCTGAAGTGCATTTCCGTCCTCAAGTATGCCGGTGTATCTTGTTTCCGTGTATTTGGTGAACTTCTGTTCCTTCGGTGTGATTATGAGTTTCTGTGTGCTCGACTGGATCTCAACGGATTCAACCTCTCCGTTGTTTAACATATCGACAAACTCATCATAGGTGATCTCTTTTGTGGTGCTCTCCTCAATGGATTTGCTGATCATTCTTCCCCACAGAATGACGAACAGCGCACCGATTATGCATATGGCAATGCCGACCCTTGTCTGCCTGCCGTTCTTATTGTTTTTGTTCTTGTTGTTTTGGTTATTGGGGTTGTTGTTATTATAGTTGTTATCCATCTGTCCTCCGGCGGCATAAGCCGCGCCTCATATTCCTCAACGGGTTCGATTTTATCATTGTACACTTTTTATGTCAATTTTTTGTGTCTATGCCCTAAAGAAAGAATAAACTTTTACGGCTTTTTGTAGTCGGCCCTGATAAAACTCTCATCCCTGCGGGATGCTTCGTAATATGCTTCCGCTCTTTCCTTCTCTCTGAGTTTTTCAAATATCTGCCCCAATATGAAGTCAAGTTCGGCTGGCTTAACAGGCGCCCGGTCGAATTCCGCGGCAAAGTTTTGGATATCCCCGAAGTCGGCAGTTTCGAGCACACTTCGCATAACCACGCACATAGCCTCAAGAGATTCGAAAGTGTCAAAGCCGTTTGCCCTTTTTTTGAAGTAACCGGCCGCCGTCTTAAAGTCCTCAGCCGTGCCGTTGAAGAACAGCTCCTTTGCATACATTGACCAGAGCCTTCCGGACATATCGCCATGCTCCGAAAGCACACGGATGAAAGCTGCGAAATCACGCTTCGAATGGTTGCTTTCCGGGCAGTGGAGTATCTCTATGTCGGAGTCAAAGACAACGGGATCGAGTCTCACGGTTTCGTGAATCGGATCGATCCATGTGAAGGTCCGGAGGCGCTTAAAGAGCTTCGGTCTCGGCTCCTTAAGCTCGTTGTAGGCCATATTTATGTCCTTCGGGTTCACATATATCATCGTGACGATCTCGACTTCGGGTATCAGGCATTCCTTAAGACGGAGGAACTTTTCAGCATTCTCCGCATCCAGCACTTCGTCTGCATCTGCGGAATATATATAGTCACAAGTTGCTTTTGAAAAAACAAAATTCCGTGCCGCCGAAAAATCATCGTTCCACTTGTAGTCATATATCTTATCGGTGTAGCGCGCCGCTATCTCTTTTGTCCGGTCAGACGATCCGGTGTCCGCTATGATGATCTCATCCGCGATGGGCTTAAGGGAATCAAGGCATCGTGCAAGGACCTTCTCTTCATTTTTGACGATCATGCATACGCTAAAGGTCATATCATTCTCACTTTTCAAGATATTTTTTGATCGCTCTGAGTGCTTTTCCGCGATGGCTCACGGAATTCTTCTCATCGGGCGTCAGTTCAGCCGCATATTTCCCAAACTCGGGCACATAAAAGATCGGATCGTAGCCGAAGCCGTTACTGCCCTTCTGCTCATAACCGATCCTGCCCTCAAAATATTCGGTTACCGCCGCGCGTCTTCCGTCCGGCCATACCGCCGCAACCGCGCAGGCATATCTCGCTGTCCTCTTTTCCTTCGGCACGCCTTCGAGCTGTTTTAATATATAGTTGTTCTTGTAGTTGTAATCCGTATCATGGCCGAGGAAGCGCGCCGAATATATGCCCGGCTGCTTATCCATCGCATCGATCTCAAGTCCGGAATCGTCTGCGAGAGTGAGGCAGCCGGAAGCCTTTGCTATGGCCTCCGCCTTTATGATCGCGTTTTCCTCGAATGTCGTTCCGGTCTCGTCAATATCTATGTCATAGCCGGCTTCCTTCATGGAAACCACCTCATACTCACTGTCTCCGAGTATCTCCCTGATCTCCCTGAGTTTATCCTTGTTGCCGGTTGCAAATATGATCCTTGTCATATGTCCTCCTTGTTATGCAGCCTTAAAAACCGCCTGTTTCTAATATCTCGCACCCACTCTCAAAAGTCAACCTTGACTTTTATCTCTTTTACCTTTAAAATCGCAGACATGGAAAAATTTGAATTTATATGTCCCTGCCACTTTGGCATGGAGGCAGTCTTAAAAAAAGAAATAGGCGATCTCGGCTATGAGATCGTGTCGGTTGAGGACGGTAAGGTCACTTTTACGGGTGACGTTACCGCTTTTGCGCGCGCAAACATATTCCTTCGCACGGCGGAAAGAGTGCTGTGGAAGGTCGGGAGCTTCAAGGCGGAGACCTTTGAGGATCTGTTCCAGGGCACAAAAGCCATCGCATGGGAAGAAATACTTCCGAAGGATGCGAAATTCTGGGTCGCAAAAGCAAACTCCGTAAAGAGCAAGCTCTTCTCTCCCTCCGACATACAGTCGATCATGAAAAAGGCTATGGTCGAGAGGATGAAGCAGCATTACGGCATAGCGCTTTTCGAGGAAACGGGCGCGGCATACCCTCTCCGCGTGTCCATAATGAAGGATATCGTGACCGTCGGCATCGATACATCGGGTGAGTCCCTTCACAAGAGAGGCTACAGAAAGATGATCGTAAAGGCTCCGATCGAAGAGACACTTGCTGCGGCGCTCATTATGCTGACTCCCTGGAACAAGGACCGCGTTCTTGTGGATCCCTTCTGCGGAAGCGGAACCATCCCTATCGAGGCTGCCATGATAGGCGCAAACATCGCTCCCGGTATGAACCGTGAATTCCAGGCCGAGGAATGGACGAACATCATTCCCAAGAAGTGCTGGTATGCGGCGGTGGAAGAAGCGAATTCGAAGATCATCACCGATATCGATATGAACATACAGGGCTATGACATAGACAACGAAGCCATTAAGGCAGCCCGTCAGAACGCGATCGACGCGGGCGTTGACAAGTACATCCACTTCCAAACAAGGGATGTGCGCGACTTGAACAACCCGAAGAAATACGGTTTCATCATCACTAACCCGCCCTACGGCGAGCGTCTGGAAGAAAAAAAGGATATGCCCCCTCTCTATGAAGCCATAGGACAGGCATATGCAAGGCTTGACTCATGGTCTATGTTCATGATCACGAGCTTTGAGGATGCGGTCAAATACATAGGAAAGCAGCCCGATAAGAACAGAAAGCTTTACAACGGTATGCTCAAGACCTACTTCTATTCCTTCATGGGACCGAAACCTCCCAAAAGGCCGAAAGAACAATGAGATATAAAAATATGCCCGGCAAAAAATGCCGGGCTGTATTTTTATTTGCTCAGATATTTATTGAAAAACTCGATGAAGTCCTTGTAGACTTCTTTTTTATCAGTTTCGTTCAGGAGTTCGTGGCGGTCTCCCTCATAAAGCTTCATTGTGACATCCTTGAAGCCGAGTTCCAGGCACTTCTCATAGAATTCCTTTATGCCCTTTCCGAAATCGCCGACGGGATCGTCCGCACCGCTCGCTATGAACATGGGAAGGTCGCGTCTTGTGGCCTCAAGGCCCCATTTTGCGTTTCCGGTGATCGAAACAAGGTCGTGATAGAAGGATGCCGAACAAACGAAACCGCATGCGGGATCGGCGATATAGGCATCAACAACCTTTTCGTCCTTGGAAAGCCAGTCGCTCTTTGTCCTCTTGCAATCCCTTAAGTAAACCTTTGTCTGGAACATCATCTTGTTGATGAAAGGCGACTTGTGCTTTGGTCCCGTAAAGACGGTAACGAGCTTTGAGATCGCAAGACCTGCCTTGCACATTGCATCAGGCTGGTAGCCTGTTCCGCATAAAAGGACGCAATCCATATCGCTGTATGTCTGGATAACGTTTCTTGCTATCAAGGAACCCATGCTGTGGCCGAAGAGCGCGCACTTTTCGCTTCTCTTATGCTCCACAACGTATTTCATCGCTTCAACTGCATCCGCTATGACAAGCTTATCGCCGTCCTTTGCCGCAAAGAAGCCCAGTTCCTCGGCAGGAAGATCCTGTCCGTGCCCCCTATGGTTGTAAATATATGCATCGAAGCCTTCCTTGTTCAGCTTTTTGATGAAATCAAGGTAGCGGCCGTAGTGCTCTGCCATTCCGTGAAGCAGCAATATGCTGCCTTTGACCTCTTCCTCCTTTGTTTCAAAGATCATCAGCTTAAACGTATAGCCCCCGGCTCCGTTTATCTCCGCAAACTTCTGTTTCATATTATTTTTCCTCCCGCTGCAAAAATACCTTTCTGTTATTGTATCTCATTCAGTCGGTTATCGCAACAGTACAATTGAAAGAAAAAAAAGAAGCCACACACCACAGCGGTTGTGACTTCTTATTCTTCAACGGTATGTCTGATCGAGTCGAGGGTTACCGGTTTAACGATGTAGTCGTTAATATGGAACCTCCAGGCATCGATCGCGTAATCGACGACATCGGACATCAGATTGATGCGGATGTTGCGGTTGCAGCCCCTGAGCTTTTCCGCAAGGGCAAAGCCCGATGTGGACTTCATCTCCACGTCCGCGAAGCACATATCCACCTGCTTCGAAGCAGCATAGTCGATGGCGCGGGCAGGATTGTCGAACCCAACAACATCATCGGTCGGAAAAACAGCAGCGACACAGCTGATAAGGTTCTTGAGTTCCTTTTTATTATTCTGTACAAGCATTATGACCAAGCCTATCACCCTCTTTAAGTACAAAACCAAGTAATATTATTATTCGCCAATGTTGTTCGTGAACCTTTTAACATACGGTAAACAATAAGGAAATTATATATGTATCAGTCCAACAAAAGTACATCATTTTCTAATATTGTTTAGCGTACAATAAAACGAAATGTAACCTTTTTATGAACTTTTGTCTACTCAAATATCCTCATCTTTTTGCCCAATTATTAAAAAAACGGACACCTCAAAGTGCCCGTTGATCAGTTCTATCTGTGCGCCTTTTCCATAAGATCCGCGTTGGTCATTTCCGCCCAACTGTACTGCGCCATATATTCGCCTCTGTACGAATTGATAGCTATCGCGTCGCCTTTATAGAAGTCATATACATCGCATTTGATCTTGGAAGTGTCCGCCGCTATGTGATTCCAGGTCTTTACGATTATGTTCCCTATACCCAGTTCCTTCAAGGTCTTCTTCATACTTGAAATGATGGTATGGGCCTGATTCAATGTTGTCTTGTCGCTGGGCCTGTCTTCCCATAATATGCTGACGATCTCGCCCGTAGTAATGGCGGCGCCGTTTCTATCTATAAGATATGCGAACAACTCTTTTGCCTTCTCTCTCTGGAAGGAAACCTGTCTGTTGTCCACAAAAAGCTCGAAATTACCGAAGGTCTGAACGCGGATGTCCTTGGGAAGCCCGCTGTCCGAATTTCTCCAGTCCACATTCACCGCATCAAGAGTCTCTATGATGTGCTTTGCCTCAACGGGTTTTAAGAGATAACCCACCGCGTGCATTCTGAACGCATCATACGCATACTCGCTGTATGCGGTACAAAAAATAATCTTTGTATCATGATGAATATCCTTGAGCTTTTTTGCAAGCTCAATACCGGTCATGCCCCTTAAGTTGATGTCAAGGAAGGCATAGTCCAGCTTCTCATCATGAGCCAAAAGATCATTGGCATAATCGATAGCCTCGTTTCCCCCTTCAAACCCGACTATCTCATCGTCATCAAAGACTTTGCGTAATTCAACTTTCATGTCGTCGAGAATCAACCTCTCGTCGTCAACCGCCAAGATGTTCATAATCCACTCCTTAAACCCAATAATCGTAAAGAATTATAGCATAAAAAAACAATGTAGTATCGTTTTTTAGAATTATTTAATGATTCACGCGGCCGTTTTATGTTATTATGCCAAAGCAAAAAGTTCAAAAGCCATAAAAGGAGAACTACAATGTCAAATCAGTGCGATATGTGTGCAAATTACGCTTACGACGAGGAATTCGACGAGTACTACTGCGTCGTGGAACTGGATGAGGACGAATACTACAGATACATATCCGACAGAAGCGTTTCCTGTCCTTATTACAAGAACGGGGATGAATATGCGGTCGTAAAACACCAGATGTGATCTATATAAACTCCTCGAATACGGTGTTGCTGACATCAAGGCCGTATTCGGTGAGTTTCAGCATATCACCGTCTTCCGCCATTGCCCCGAGTTCAATAAAACGCTTAATGGCATCGCCGTATATATCATAAACATCAACGCCGAAACGTCTCTTAAATTCCGTTTTGGATATTCCTTTTGTCATACGTAGGCCGAGTATCATAAACTCCGCCATTCTTCCCGCTTCATCCGTTACTTCTTCAATGATATGTTTTCTGGGATCCTGTACATATTCCCCAATATCCCTTACATTCGAATAACGCACACCGTCAACAAAGGATGATGCGCCGAGACCGAGGCCGAAGTAATCGCGCCCCTTCCAGTATGACGAATTATGCCTGCTCTCATATCCCGGCAACGCATAATTCGAGATCTCATATCTGTAATATCCCGCCGCTGCCAGTTTTCTTGCCGTGAGCGCATACATTTCCCTGTCCGTCTCTTCATCGGGCAGTTCTTCTTTTTTATCCCCATTCTCTCCATAATCCTTAAAGAACGGCGTGCCCGGCTCTATGATCAGGCTGTAAGACGAAATATGCTTGGGTTTAAGCCCGAGCACACGGTCAAGCGTTTCCTCGTAGTCTTTAACCGTCTGCCCCGGAAGCGCCGAGATCACATCGACGGATATGTTTGAAAAGCCCGCTTCCCGTGCCATACGTATGCATTCGACGGCTTCTTCATAATCATGTATCCGCCCGAGGAGTTTAAGTTCCTCATCCCTCGCAGACTGTATGCCGACTGACAGGCGGTTTGCACCGCATTTCCCAAATGCCGCGAACTTTTCGGGTGTCACCGTGCCCGGATTTACTTCCACTGTAAACTCGGTGACGTTATGAAGATCGAAATTCTCCCTCAGGGCATATACGATCTCCTCGAATTCGTCCGGCTCAAGTATAGACGGCGTGCCGCCCCCGAAGTAGACGTTAAGTGCCTCGTACTCCGCTGCCCTGTCTTTATATGCGGCTATTTCCTTTTTCAGCGCAGAAATGTACTCCCGGATACATTTACTGTCTCCGGGAGCCGATAAGAAATCACAATATCTGCATTTTTGTCTGCAAAAGGGGATATGCACATATATCCCGCAAGGTTTTTTGTTCATATTTCAACCATCAATCATCATCGTCAAGCTTGAGCACGGCCATAAACGCCTTCTGAGGCACTTCGACGTTGCCCACCTGCCTCATTCGCTTCTTGCCTTCCTTCTGTTTCTCAAGAAGCTTCTTTTTACGCGAGATATCGCCGCCGTAGCACTTTGCAAGGACGTCCTTTCTCATCGCGGAAACCGTCTCTCTCGCGATGATCTTGCCGCCCACCGCTGCCTGAATGGGGATCTCGAACAGATGTCTCGGTATCTCCTCCTTCAGCTTCTCGCACATCCTCCTGCCTCTTTCATATGCGCCGTCCGCATGGACGATGAATGAAAGCGCGTCGACCTCTTCATGATTTATAAGTATATCCAGCTTGCAGAGCTTTGACGTAACGTAGCCCTTAAGCTCGTAATCAAGCGAAGCATAGCCCTTTGACCTTGATTTAAGCGCATCAAAGAAATCATATATGATCTCGTTCAGAGGAAGTTCATATCTGAGCAGTGCTCTGGTCTGTTCCATATATTCTATGCCGAGGTATATGCCTCTTCTCTCCTGGCAGAGTTTCATTATCGCGCCGACAAACTCGGTTGTGACCATTATCTCGGCCGATACCATAGGCTCTTCCATATGCTCGATCTCGGAAGGATCCGGCATATTGGAAGGGTTGGTGAGCTCGATGCACTCGCCGTTTGTCTTGTATATCTTGTAGATAACGCTCGGCGCCGTTGTGACAAGGTCGAGCAGATACTCTCTTTCAAGTCTTTCCTGAATGATCTCGAGGTGAAGGAGTCCGAGGAAGCCGCATCTGAAACCGAAGCCGAGAGCGATCGAGGTCTCGGGCTCGAACTGGAGAGCCGCATCGTTGAGCTGCAATTTTTCAAGCGCATCCCTGAGGTCAGTATAATGTGCTCCGTCTGCCGGATACAGACCGCAGTATACCATCGGGTTTACCTTTTTATAACCCGGAAGTGCCTGAGCGCATGGATTCTCTGCCTCTGTAACCGTATCTCCGACTCTCGTATCCTTTACGTTCTTAAGGGAAGCCGTGATATAACCCACGCAGCCCGCATACAGTTCCTCGCCGGGGATGAACCTTCCGGGTCCGAACGTGCCGACTTCAACTACTTCGGCTTCCGCTCCGGTAGCCATCATTTTGATCTTTGTGCCTTTTTTAACGGTGCCGTCAAATACGCGGCAAAAAATGATAACTCCTCTGTAGGAATCATAAAGCGAATCGAAGATAAGGGCTTTTAAGGGCGCGCTGTCGTCCCCCTTCGGCGCCGGTATCTTATGTACGATCGCTTCAAGAACATCCTCTATGTTAATTCCGTTCTTTGCCGAGATCAGAGGAGCATCCTGGGCTTCAATGCCTATGACATCCTCGATCTCGTTGATCACTCTCTGAGGTTCCGCCGAGGGAAGGTCTATCTTGTTGATGACCGGGAATATCTCCAGATTGTGATCAATGGCCATATAGACATTCGCAAGCGTCTGAGCCTCTATGCCCTGCGCCGCATCCACAACGAGGATGGCGCCTTCGCAGGCTGCAAGGCTTCTGGACACTTCGTAGTTGAAGTCCACGTGACCGGGTGTGTCGATCAGATTGAATATGTACTCTTCTCCGTCTTTTGCCTTATATACCGTTCTAACGGTCTGGGCCTTGATGGTTATGCCCCTTTCTCTCTCGAGGTCCATATTGTCGAGGACCTGTTCCTGCATCTCTCTTGCAGTGAGCAGACCGGTCTTTTCGATTATGCGGTCCGCGAGGGTGCTCTTACCGTGGTCGATATGGGCAATGATACAGAAATTTCTGATCTTTGATTGACTTATATGCTGCATTTTGATCTATCCTTTTTAACACTCTATTATTAGCTTGACCGTCTTTATCTCATACGGAAGCATCTTGATATGAACGCTGTTGCCCTTTGCTTCCATACGATGGAGGGTGTATTCGAGCATATCGCATTCAAACGCAGATACGACATTGAAGGAAGTCTTCATATGCATATCCGCTCTCGCGCCGTGGCACTCGTAAAGCCTTAAGATCACGGAGACCGTGCTGTGGCACTCTCCGGTCTCGTTGTTCTCCGTCTTTACGCATACATTGTCGCGGTTTTCGGGAAGTTTGACTACTTCGAGTATGACATTGTCCGCAAAGCCGCCGAAGAAGCTGTGTGCGGGGCGGGTCATATTTCCGCCGGAAACGGTGTAGACGGGATAATTCAGGAAGTAGCCCTCTTTTATGACATTGCCTGTCCTGAAATCACCCTTGTGGGGAAGGATCGAATATGTGAATTCATGATGCTCCTTATCCGCATTGGGGTTCGGGAATATGCCGGACTTGAGCAGTGTGAGCGCAAGCGTCGTGCCGTCCGCGGAATATCCGTATTTGCAGTCGTTAAGCACCGCAACGCCATAGCCGCTCTCCGAGATATCCGCCCATTTGTGAGCGCAGACCTCGAACTTTGCCTTTTCCCAGCTTGTATTGTCATGAGTGGGTCTTTCGACGTTTCCGTATTGTATATCATAGCTTGCCTTGTTGGCAACCACATCGACGGGGAAGAAAGCCTTGAGAAGGATCTGCGACTCTTTCCAGTCGATCTCGTTCTTTATGTCGATCCTCGGCGAATGCTCGTAGAGGATAACGGTCTGGCAGATCTTCGACTTGTTGAACGATCTCTCGATCCTTATGCAGGTGCGAACCGCTCCGCTTTCGGAAACGAAGGCCTTGTCAACATTGCCGACTCTCCAGCTTTTTTCGACATAGTTTGCGTCTATGTTCCATGCATCGTATTCCTTCGGTATGTCCTCAAAGCATACGAGCCTGTTCGCGGTTTCTCCGGCCGTGAACACTTCTCTCTTGTTCTTTTTGTCATACAGAGACGCTATCTCCATATCCTCGTTGAAGGTAAGGACATAGTAGGGCGTAGTAAACGTGAGCTTACCGGACTCTTCTGCCAAAAGATCCGTAACGGGAGATACTTCCGCCGCTTCGGCCTGTTTAAGCCTGAATGAACGGTAGCCCTTTGAAGGTATGCCCGATGCAAGCCATACAGTCTTTCCTTCGATATTGTACTGTGCGGGAACCCTGTCTCCGGTAAAGATGTCCCTGAGTTCCAGAGTGCCGTCGGAAACTATGACTTCATTTCTTTCGAAAGAGGTGTTATTGAAAACTGTAAGACTTTCGTTCTCGTCGACAACTATAAAATCATTTCCGAAGCCTCTTTCGGTCCGCCTTGCTATCCTTGTGAGCGCATCTTCGATGAGACTTTCCTCGGACGCCCATACCCTGCGGTACTGTTCGAGGCTGTCGTTATATACGTCTTCTATGGAAGAGCCCGGAAGTATGTCGTGGAACTGATTAAGGAGCACGGTCTTCCAGCATTCGCTAAGCTTACCGAACGGATAATCTTCAAGCTTGCCCAGCAGATATGCATAGGTCGAGAAGCTTTCCGCATCCTGGTTCCTGATCTCGCACTTTCTGTTATACTTCTTGTTCCTTGCCATCGAAGTATAAGTGCCGCGATGATACTCAAGATAAAGCTCTCCGTTCCACTTGGGCACCTTCTTGCCTTCAAGTCTTTCCTCGAGTCCCTCGAAGAATTCGAGCACGTGGCTGTGACGGACTGTAGGGCAGCCCGGAAGCCCCGAAGCCAGTCTTCTGCTCTCTTCAAGCATGCCGACTGTTGCACCGCCGCCTCCGTCACCGTGACCGAAGCAGGTCAGCACATTGTTGTTGATATCCTTGTTCTGATATCTCTGCCAGCATCCCATGATCTGGTTGGCATTCTGACGGCCGTTGTAGGTTGTCTCGGCCGTTCTCTTTCTGTTAAGCTCGGGATATGTGATGTAGTCTTTTGTCGTAATGAAATAGGTCAGGATCTCCGTTCCGTCGATGCCCTTCCACATAAATGTGTCGTTCGGGATCTGATTGTATTCGTTCCAGCCTATCTTTGTGGTCATGAAATAGTCGATCCTGCTCTTTTTGAGGATCTGAGGCATAGCGGCGCTGTATCCGAATACATCGGGAAGCCATAGGACTTTGTTGTCCGCTGTATCGAACTCCTCCTTAAAGAAGCTCTTTCCGTAGAGGATCTGCCTTATAAGCGATTCGCCGGAAGCAAGGTTGCAGTCGGCTTCGAGCCACATCGCGCCTTCGGTTTCCCATCTGCCTTCCCTTACTCTTTCCTTTATCCTCGCATAAACTTCGGGACTTTCCTCTTTGACAAATTCATAGAGCTGAGGCTGACTGGACATGAACTTGTATTCGGGGAACATATCCATTTCGTAAAGGACGGTCGAAAAACTGCGGAGTGCTTTCTCCCTTGTCTGTCTGAGAGGCCACTTCCACGCAACGTCGATATGCGTGTGTCCGACGCTGGATACGATAACCGAAGACGTGGGATCTCTCGGTATAAGTCCCGTTCTTTCGGAATAGACATTCTGTTTCAGATAATCGTCGCAGGCTTTGACAGATGCCTTAAACTCCGCCGATCTTCTGTCCCTGAGGTCGAGAAGAGAAACAGCGTCGTTAAGTACTCTCAGGTACTGTCCTCTTAAAACGTTGTCTTCTCTCATCAGACCTGCGATCTCAAACGGAACCTTAAGATCGTAGTAGAGCTCCTCCACATCCTCTTCCACCGTCGTCATATCGACGATCAGGAAGTCTCTCGCGTCAGCTCCGTTCGAATATGCGTATAGTCCGTATTCGTACTTCATCCCCGGAGTCGCCTCTCCGCAGAGGAGCACCTCGTTATGATTCATATCGTGGCCGCACACTATGCTGTTGTTGATGTAGACCAGAAACTGCGGATTGTCGGTGTTCCACATATCCGTGGCGCCTGTATTCAGCGTGACAACGACTTTCTTCCCCGCATATGCATTCGGTATGATGATGTCGGCTTTGAAAACCGCATGGACATCATGTCCGCCCCAGGTCTGGGTACGTCCGAATTCAGTCCATATGCCTTCTTCGTCGAAACAGCCTTCCCTTCTGCCGTAACCGATGTCTTTTTTCATTATGCCGGTCACGGGCATGCGGTTGGTCCTTCTTTCCTGATCCAGGATCTTAAGTATTCCTGTTATACGGTCCATATAATAGTCCATTATGATTGCTTTCCTTTCGCTTCGGCTTTCATTTGGATCTTGTTCTCATACATTCTCTGATCGGCAACACGGTATGCCGAACGAACATTCTTTTTATTATCCGCCCTTGTGCATACGCCTCGCGCGGCACTTAACTTGTAATCTCTTCTCCTCTTGTTGGACTCCTCGATCTTCTCATCAAGTCTCAGAAGCATCTGGTCAAGATTCAGAATATCGGAATGACGGATGATGACAAGGAATTCGTCTCCGCCGGTACGTCCTACGGTGCCTACGCTTCCGAATACGCTCTTAAGCACATCGGCAAAGTCTTTAAGCATTCTGTCTCCGGCTGCATGTCCGTGTTTGTCGTTTACCGTCTTTAAGTTGTTCAGGTCGAATGCTATGATCGCGTAATCGGTATCTTCCTGATCGATCTCATCGAACACAAGCTCACAC
>JAEEGL010368514.1_pt1 | contig 24428 bp, 17 predicted proteins | sample 9134231 | NCBI WGS metagenome assembly JAEEGL01 (sample SAMN16246548, study PRJNA631951) | gut metagenome | biome: gut microbiome; feature: rumen; material: fiber-attached | host: Bos | place: Iran: Karaj | collected 2018-10
AAGAACGAGACGCTTCATAACGAAAGGCTTGAAGAGCTCAAGAGCCATCTCCTTCGGGAGACCGCACTGGTGCAGCTTCAGTTCCGGTCCTACAACGATAACGGAACGGCCGGAATAGTCAACACGCTTACCGAGAAGGTTCTGACGGAAACGTCCCTGCTTACCCTTAAGCATATCGGAGAGGGACTTGAGCGCTCTGGAAGAAGCACCTGTTACCGGACGGCCACGACGGCCATTGTCGATCAGTGCATCGACCGCTTCCTGAAGCATTCTCTTCTCGTTACGGACGATGATCTCCGGTGCACCCAGCTGCAGAAGCTTGCTGAGACGGTTGTTTCTGTTGATAACACGACGATAGAGATCGTTCAGGTCAGATGTAGCGAAACGGCCGCCATCCAGCTGAACCATCGGGCGCAGTTCCGGCGGAAGAACCGGGAGAACATCCAGGATCATCCACTCCGGCTTGTTACCGGACTTCTTGAAGGACTCGATGACCTCGAGTCTCTTGATGATTCTGGCCTTCTTCTGGCCTGTCGCATTCTGATAATCTTCATGCAGCTGCTCTGCCAGTCCGTCGATATCCAGCTCGGAAAGGAGGATCTTTACAGCCTCCGCACCCATCATAGCCTTAAAAGCGGACTTGCCGAACTTCTCTACATTCTCCTGATACTCGGCCTCATCGATGATCGCATACTTTGCAAGCTGAGTCGTACCCGGATCCACAACGATGTAAGCACCGAAATAGAGTACTTTCTCGAGCTGCTTCGGAGATACATCCAGCAGCAGGCTCATACGGGAAGGTGTGCCACGGAAATACCAGATGTGGGAAACCGGAGCCGCAAGCTCGATATGGCCCAGACGCTCACGACGCACCTTGGAACGGGTAACTTCAACACCGCAGCGGTCGCAGGTGATACCCTTATAACGAATCTTCTTATACTTACCGCAGTGACATTCCCAGTCTTTCTGAGGCCCGAAGATGCGCTCGCAGAAGAGACCGTCGCGCTCAGGCTTAAGAGTACGGTAGTTGATCGTCTCAGGCTTCTTGACCTCACCATGAGACCAGCCTCTGATGGTATCCGGAGATGCCAGACGAATACCGATGGATTCGAAATGATTCATTTCAAACATATAATTGCAATCTCCTTCCGAACTTACATATCATCGTCGCCCTGCTCGATTTCTTTGAGAGCGTCATCACTCGGCTCTTCCTCACCGAAATCATCTGAGGGTTCATCATTATCTTCAAGGTCCTCGCCAGTTTCAGAGAATCCGACCATATTGCCTTCTTCGCTGACATACTGGTTTACTTCCTGATGCAGTTCCGGATCCGGAGCCGGCAGGCTCTCATCCTCGGAAGCATCCTTGAGACGGCATTCCTCATCACCGGAGTAGATACGTACATCCAGTGCCAGAGACTGAAGCTCACGAACCAGTACCTTGAAGGACTCCGGAATACCGGCTTCCGGTACACTCTGGCCCTTGACGATCGCTTCGTATGTCTTCGTACGGCCTGTGATATCGTCCGACTTGACTGTGAGGATCTCCTGCAGCGTATGTGCCGCACCATAGGCCTCGAGGGCCCAAACTTCCATCTCACCGAAACGCTGACCACCGAACTGGGCTTTACCGCCGAGAGGCTGCTGCGTAACGAGGGAGTACGGTCCGATCGAACGGGCGTGGATCTTATCGTCTACGAGGTGGTGGAGCTTGAGGTAGTACATCACACCAACGGTGATACGGTTCTCGAAAGGCTCACCTGTACGTCCGTCGTAGAGGATCGTCTTACCATCTTCATCGATACCGGCAAGCTGGAACGCCTTGATGATGTCGCTTTCGTTCGCGCCATCGAATACCGGTGTTGCGACCTTCCAGTTGAGGGCACGGGCAGCACGGCCGAGGTGAACCTCGAGGAGCTGACCGATATTCATACGGGACGGAACGCCGAGAGGATTCAGTACGATATCAAGCGGTGTACCATCCGGCAGGAAAGGCATATCCTCTTCCGGCAGGATTCTGGAAACAACACCCTTATTACCGTGACGGCCGGCCATCTTATCACCAACGGAGAGCTTTCTCTTCTGGGCGATATATACGCGGACCATCTTGTTTACGCTGCCCTTAAGGACATTATCGTCATCCTTCTTGGTGAAGGTCTTGACGTCTACGACGATACCGGACTCACCATGCGGAACACGTACGGAAGTATCACGTACCTCACGGATCTTCTCACTGAAGATCGCGCGGTAGAGACGCTCTTCCGGTGTCAGCTCGGTCTCACCCTTCGGAGTGACCTTACCAACGAGGATATCGCCCGCACGGACCTCAGCACCGATACGGATAACACCGTTCTCGTCGAGTTCCTTCAGTGCATCATCACCGACGTTCGGGATCTCACGGGTGATCTCTTCAGCACCGAGCTTGGTATCACGGGCTTCGCACTCATACTCTTCGATGTGGATGGATGTGTACACATCATCTCTAACCATACGCTCGTTGATCAGAACGGCGTCCTCGTAGTTGTAACCTTCCCAGGTCATGAAGCCGATGAGCACGTTCTTACCGAGTGCCAGCTCACCATTCTCTGTAGAAGGACCGTCAGCGATGACGTCACCCTTCTTAACATCCTCACCCATTCTTACGATCGGGCGCTGGTTGATGCAGGTGCTCTGGTTCGATCTCTTATACTTCGTAAGGTTATACTCGTGTTCTTTACCGTCAGCAGAAGTGATCACGATCTTATCCGCAGATACGAATGTAACATGACCATCTTCCTTGGCCACCTTGCAGACTCCGGAGTCCTTCGCTGCACGGTACTCCATACCGGTACCGATGATCGGGGCTTCCGGCTTGATCAGCGGAACAGCCTGACGCTGCATGTTCGAGCCCATGAGAGCACGGTTCGCGTCGTCGTTTCCGAGGAACGGGATAAGCGATGTAGCAACGGATACCAGCTGCTTCGGCGATACGTCCATGTAGTCGACGCCGGACGGGTCGACCTCGATAAACTGGTCGAGGTGACGGCATACGACCTTCTTACTGATAAAATGGCCCTGCTCGTCGATCGGCTCGTTCGCCTGCGCAATGTTGTAGTTATCCTCGCGGTCAGCCGTCATGTAAACGACTTCCTTCGTTACGACGCCCTTCTCCTTGTCATAGACACGGTAAGGAGTCTCGATGAAACCGTAGTGGTTGACCTTGGCGTAGGTAGCCAGGGAGTTGATAAGACCGATGTTCGGACCTTCAGGCGTCTCGATCGGGCACATACGGCCGTAGTGAGAGGAGTGAACGTCACGGACTTCGAAGTTCGCACGGTCACGGGAAAGACCGCCCGGACCGAGAGCGGAGAGACGACGCTTATGTGTCAGTTCTGCCAGCGGGTTCGGCTGGTCCATGAACTGGGACAGCTGGGAAGATCCGAAGAACTCCTTGATCGCTGCGCTTACCGGGCGGGTATTGACGAGCTGGTTCGGATGAGCCGGCTGATCTTCGCCTACGGCGTTCATTCTCTCACGGATATTTCTGTCCATACGGGAAAGACCGATACGGATCTGATTCTGCAGAAGTTCACCTACAGAACGGATACGACGGTTACCGAGGTGGTCGATATTGTCCTTCGAGCCTACCGCATACTGCAGGCCGAGCAGATAGCTGACCGATGCGATGATATCATCGATCGTCAGATGCTTCGGCATGAGTTCAGTAACCTGGGCGCGCAGTTCCTGCATCAGGTTCGCGGCGATCTCCGTCTTCTTAGAAGAAGAACGAACCTGCGAGATGATGTTACGCAGAACAGACACACGTACCATCTCATTGACCGGAGTCTCCTTGATGTCGAATCCCTTCAGGTCTTTCGCGGAGAAAGACGCACGGATATATGTATCTGCATCCACACGGGCATTACCGATGACCTTAAACGGTGTATCGGAAACCTTGGCTGTGTCACCGATCTTGGAGATCGGGTAGATCATAACCTCGTTGATACCGGCATTCTGGATCTCCCATGCCTTCTCGGACGTGATGATCTCGCCTGCCTTAAGGATGATCTCACCATCTTCGTTGATGACGTCGGAGACTGTCTTATGACCCTTAATACGGGCAGCCAGAGCCAGCTTCTTATTAATCTTATAGATACCAACGCGAGCCAGATCGTAACGCTTCGGGTCGAAGAACATGCCATTGATGAGTGATTCCGCACTCTCTACAGTAGCCGGCTCACCCGGACGGAGCTTATGGTACAGCTCGGTGAGACCTTCCTCACGGGAGTGGGTCGTATCCTTCGCGATCGTCTCAGCAAGGGCTTTCTCCTCGCCGAAAAGCTCTGTCAGTTCTTCGTCCGTGCCAATACCGAGGGAACGGAGGAAGACCGTGATCGGGATCTTACGCTGACGGTCTACACGTACATAGACGACGCCATTCGGATCTGTTTCATATTCCAGCCATGCGCCACGGTTCGGGATGAGCTGGGAAGTATAAAGATCGACATCGGATTTATCATGAACGATGTCAAAATACGCGCCCGGAGAACGGACGAGCTGACTGATGATTACACGCTCAGCACCATTAATAATAAAGGTACCATGTTCTGTCATAATCGGGAAATCACCGATGAAGACGTCCTGGTCTTCCACTTTACCGGTACGCTTGTTGACAAGACGGACCTTCACCTTGAGCGGAGCCGCATAGTTGCAGTCTTTCTCCTTGCACTGCTCAATAGTGTTTGCCGGATGGTCGATATCGAACTCTTTACCGATGTAAGACAGCTCCATATCGCCAGAAAAGTCCCTGATCGGAGATACTTCCTCAAGAACTTCCATCAGGCCCTCGTCAATGAACCACTGATACGAGTTCTTCTGTACCTCAATAAGATCCGGGACTTCGATGACTTCGTCGATATGAGAATAGGACATTCTCTCTGCTCTTCCCTGCTTGATGGGACGCACCATTACACATCACCTCACGACTTCACAAACATCACGTTTGCGTGTACGCGAAAAAAACGACCGCGTACCTTCCTATACGTTCTCGGACGCCCTTGTCCGTAGGACCAGAAGCCTCCGGCGTCAAAAAGGGTAAAGTAGCCCTACCCATCATAACGCAGTATAGAAGTGTACCACGAGTCGTTTCAAGTGTCAATCATTATTTTATTTTTTCTAAAACTTTTTTCTTCCGGCCTTATGTGAAGAAATCGATCAGGCCATGGTTCACAACTGTCGAATAGGAAGAATCCGAGATCGTTGCGTTATACCATGTCGTGAAGTTCTCACCAGTCAGGTTCGTGCGGATCAGATCCTGATAAGCAGCCATGCTGTCGCAGAAATAGTAGAGCTTGACAGAATCAACGCAATCGATGATGTACATGTCGCCCTTCTTTCTGGCCGGATCGTAGAGCCAGTCGATCAGTTTCTGGTCTTCTTCCGGAAGCTTCGCTTCTTCACCCTCTTTGGTTACTACAGCATTGGCCTCGAAGGAAGATGCCTTCACACCGGACTTGTAACCGCCGGCAAGATAGGATGCCGAATCCGAGGAATACTTCTTCACAAGCTCGATGAACTTATCTTCGGAAGTAACCTGGGACATGTAGCCCTCTGCCTCAGCATGTAACTTCTGGTGGGACGGAGCCTTCTGCTCAAGAGTATTGGAGATATCGCCGAGTACATCATCCGTCAGAGAAAGTACGCGGTATGCGCAAGTCGGCTCATCTTCGATATATACTTCTTCGAACAGTGCCGCGAAGACACCGGTGTTGTCCTTATCCACGAAAACCATGCTGGTGTTCGGCTTCGTCTCCGGATTGAAGCACATCTCGGCAAACTCTTCCGAATAGGACTTGAGCTGCTCTTTATTCATGCCGCTCTTCGAAGTCGGATCCTCGCCATCCAGCATACGGGTACGGTATTCATCTGTGCAGACCAGCTTGACCTTCGTCTGGAACTCCACCGCGTTCGCACAGTCATCCGTAATCATCTTGGCCTTCTCCATGGCCGCATCCATCAGTTCCTTCTTCTGCTCATCGGTAGCATCGGTCGGCATATCTGCGGATACGAAGTAGATCTGGAAACGGCAGAATGTATACTTATCCTTATTATTGTCGAATTCTTCCTGAACCTTAGCCTGATCCGGCAGGAATGTCGTCTGCTGGACATACGCTCTGAATTCATCGATCATCGCCTGACGGTAGAGGATCTTACGCATGATCTGAACAGTCATTCCCGGACCATACATGTTCTGCAGATACTGGTCTGTCGTCATGTTCGTACCACGGAGTGTGTTCATATAGTCAGCGGACTCACGGATCGAATCCAGCTGATCCTCGGCATATCTTTCTGCTGCAACCGGCTTAAACCCGGAACTCTTGATTGCTTCACCGAGAAGATACTGGGTCTGCGCATTATTCGCCGCTGTCTCCCACAGCATCTGACGGTAGGTCTGTCCGTTATTCGAATTGTAGACTGCGTCCAGATCGGCATTGGCACCGATAATGCCATAGGAAGTATACTGGCTGAGCGTCGTGGAGTAGTAGTAATTCATCTCGACGATGCTAATACGATCGACTGTCTTCTCTTTGCCGTCCACAGTGTGTACGATCTTCGCACCCGGGAGTACCTTGGCCGGAAGCCCGGTCACATAGGCGAAATAGCAGAAGCACACCAGCACCAGCACGACCACTGAAATGATGATAATAATCTTATTCTTCTTCGAAGTTTTCATATGTTTCTTGGTCTTCGCTCTCGACGACCGTTCCGACTGTTTAGACATACCATGCCCTTCCTTTACTTCATTTTCTTAAAATGTCAGCACGCCCCATTATAATTCGCAATATTCGATAATGCAAGAAAAGATTCATTCCCGGCGCTTGATTCGCTTTCTTACTTCTGGAAAACGCCACTGATCAGGTTATTGAGATCCTCGTTGTCCGTTCCCGCACAGTCATAGACTGTCTCGAAGAAACGCGCCTCCGTCGAGTTCGTGAAGGCATTCCTTCTCACATATTCACGGAGAATGCCCTGGAATTCTTTCGTTCCCAGAATCTCTTCCATCTGATACAGCGCCATCTTTCCGATAAAGTATGCCGCCGTAACATAGGCATCGTCATTACTGAAAGCATAGTGAGGACGGTTGATCGGAACCTCATCCACCGAAAGAAGTGCCTGGACGATATTCTTATCGGCCAGATCGAGGAGATCACGCGAGTAATAGACGATTTCATCGTCATTTCCCATATACTCGGCATAGATGATCTCAGTATAAGAAGCGAAAGACTCATCCAGCCAGGGTTCCAGTCCGGAGTTACTTCCGACGATACCCATGAACCACTGATGGCCGATCTCATGCGCGATGACTCCGGAGATCATGCTATACGGGAAATTCGGATCGCCCTTTGCGCAGTATAAGGAATCTACCGTGATGATGACCAGGTTCGGATACTCCATACCGCCGGCATCGATCGGAGCCAGTACGACATCGATCTCCGGATACGGATATTTACCCAGCGCCGCACCAAGGCAGGCCAGAGAATCCTGTGCCGCCTTCAGGCAGGCTTCTTCGCACTCATCCATTTTGCTGGTTGCCGGATGGGCTTCATCATATACAACATTAATATGTACTCCGTCGTATTCTCCTTCGATCAGCTTGAAGTTCGGGCTGGCGCAGAATACGAAGTCACGAACGCATTGGCCGTCGAGTTTGCAGATTTTCCTTTCGCCATCCGCATCCTCGGAAAGTGTCACACCCGTCGACAGTACCGTATAGTTCTCCGGCACAGAGAGCGTCACATCGTAATCCGAAAGCTCGGAGAAGAAGCACTCACCTACGTTGTAGTACGCCTCATGGGACCATCCCTCCTCGGTATAGACCGCAAGGATCGGATAGAAATTCGCCACATTGAAGACCTCGTCCTTCACGCCATAACGGTCCGCGATGGTCGGGATCGTCGAGACGAAGTCATAGGAAAGAGTCATTTTCTCGCCCGGAGCAAGCTTCGTGGAAAGAGGGATCCATACGACAGAAACATCGTCGTCACGGGTATATTCGATCGTACTGCCGTCACGGCTGTCCGTGATGTTCTTGATCTCCGTCAGTGCACCGCCCATATCCGAAGCATTCGGTTTGCCGATGTTTTTGCCATCGATAAAAAGGCTCGGATAATCGCGCAGGCAAAGCTGATCCCACTCTTCATCCGATGTATTGAAGAATTCGAAATCGACATGTCCGCCGATGGTTCTGGCCTCTGCATCCAGTGTCAGATCCATGGTGTAGAAGAATCTCTCATCCGTCGGGAAAGCGATCTCACAGTACTCTTCCGGCACATCGATCAGAAGACCGCCGTTCCCGTTCGAGGTCGGCGCCGGCGTTCCCGAAGTGTCATCCGTCGGATCGGCAGAAGTGTCGGTCGTCGGATCCACAGTCGGAACATCCGTCGGCTCATCGGTCGTTTCCGTAGCTTCAGTGGTCGTCTTCTTGGTCTTCTTTTTCTTCTTCTTGGTCGTTTCCGTCTCTTTTCCACAGGCTGCCATACCGAGCAGCATCGCAGAAATCAGAAGAATTGCTGTCGTTTTCGTTAGTTTTTTCATTTTCTTGCTCCTTTCTTATCCTTCTTTCCTATTCCCTATTTACTTTTCCCTGAACCCTTGTATTAGACGAAGAAACAAAGTGCGATCACATGGCAGATAGCACCGAAGTCCACCAGTAGATGGAAGATCATGTGTGCGAACTTGAATCGCATGAAAAACAGGATGACGCTCGTCGTGTAGCAGATACCGCCGGCGAGGATCAGCCAGAAAGTGACCGGATTGGTCTGGGCATACAGGATCGGGAAGCACAGCACGATCATCCAGCCCATCAGTAAATACAACAATGTGGAAAACACATAAGAAACAGCCGTCTTGGAGAAAGCGATCGCCTTCTTCAGCGTGCCGGCAATAACCACCAGCCATTGGGCAACGCAAAGCCCGATCCCCCATCTTCCTCCGATAATCGTCAGGCAGATCGGCGTATACGTTCCGGCGATCGCGTAGAAGATCATGATGTGGTCGAGGCGGTTAAATACTTCTTTCTGCTTCGTGCCATGCTTCATGGTGTGATCGATGGTCGACGTCAGAAACATCAGGAACGTACCGATGCAGAAGATCGAGATCGTCACAGTATCCAGGATTGCATTTCCGCTGGTGGCACGAAGATAGGCATGCACCGCCGCGTAGGGAAGGATACCCAGCATAAAGGCAGCCATTACGCCATGGGACGTAGCATTACCGATCTCCTCTCCGAAAGACTCCTCACTCTTGACCTTACGGGCAGATTCCTCATCGGACCAGCTCAGATCCCGAAGTCCCTCTTCAAGCGGATCTTCCGTCACCGTTCCCGTTGTTTTATGTGATTTAGAACCCTCCAGCCAGGTCCGCCAGAAAGATTTGTTCGTTGACATTTTCTACTCTCTCCTATCTCTATATCTATTTATCTTATGTACTTGCTCAGTTCTTATGTCCTGTTCTATCTATGGCAGGTCGTTGTCTCCGAAGACATCGATCTTCTCCGCCTCGCCGTGCACGTCCGGGAAATCCAGTTCCGGGTTCTCCGGAGCACCTTCTTCCTTCGGCTTCTCCTCCGCCGGCTTCGAGGTCGGAGCCTGCGCTGCCAGCGGGATGACCTTCGTCTCTTCAGCCGGCTTCGAGGTCGGCGCATGGGCGGCCAGCGGGATGACCGCCGTCCCCTGCGTATCCGCCGGAATCGCCGGTGCGGGAGCATCCGAGGCCAGATTATGCTGCATCGTCTGCTCTGCTTCCACATTCTTCGTCGGGAAACTCTCTGCTGCCACTTCCGCCTTCTCATTCAGAACGACCGTTCCCAGCGGGGCCGGAGCCGACTCCATCTGTTCATTCATATCAGCCAGTAACGGCCTTCTGATGTCATTCGTTTTCCGGAAGTGATCGAAGTCATGCATCTGCTTCTTCTCTGTCACGTAGGCATTATAATAGAAGCGGACGATCTGTGAAAGTATGTACGATATCACAACGGCCGGAAGCATCATGTACGGAAGCTTCTCTACCGATTTCTCCGACACCATTCCCAGAAGACCCGTAAAAGGAGCATGGGTCAGCTCATAGATACGGTTCAAAAGCATGGCCAGAAGGGAATCTCCGATATTTCTGCCGTTGAGGATGATGCGCATATTCACCTTCGGCAGGAACCACTTCGGGATATACGGCAGTACGGAGAAGAACGCAATGCCCAGCATGACCCAGACTTTCTTCTTCCAGCATGTCCAGATCAAGGTCAGGATAAACGCCATGACGAAGAAGACGCTCATGAGGCGCTCCGTCAGGGATATATCGCGCGGGACATTCTGAGAGAAGCAGAAATAGGCAGGGAAAGTGAACAGGAAAAGAAGCGAAAGCAGGACTCCGCCGAGGAAAATATCGCCGATGATGTCGCGTTTCATCTTCTACTGCTCCTTTCTTTATAAAATGACCTGCCGGGCATAGATACCCAATTTAAACAATAATGGTATTATACCCCTTCCCTCTTCCCTTGTCACTTTCGAAGGTGCGTGATAAAATTTTCTCAAATTGAAAATAAATGGACCGGCTCATCGGAGATGTCTGTTTCCGCTGGCCGGAGAACGGGGTTGTATATGTCTTCCATCGTAGATCAGATCCTCTCCGAGAAGGAGAAACAGGACGCAGTGATCCTTTCGCACCTGTATGTAGATGGGGAAGTGCAGGAGATCGCCGATTTCTGTGGTGATTCTTACTATCTCAGCCAGATGGCGCAGAAGACAGATGCGAAGGTCATCGTCTTCTGTGGCGTAGAGTTCATGGCCGAGAGTGCGAAGATCCTGAATCCCGAGAAACTGGTTCTCATGCCGGACCGTGGAGCAGACTGCCCGATGGCACATATGGCTACGGTCGAGCAGGTGCAGGCTTTCCGTGAGAAGTACGACGATCTTGCCGTCGTGTGCTACATCAACTCCACTACCGAACTGAAGACCGTCAGTGACGTGTGTGTCACTTCTTCGAATGCGAAGAAAGTCATCTCGAACATTCCGAATAAACATATCCTCTTCATCCCGGATCAGAATCTGGGCGGCTATCTCGCTCCGCAGTTCCCGGACAAGGAGTTCCATTTCGTGGACGGGTACTGCCATGTGCACCACTTCATGGATCCGGCGCAGGTGGAAGCGCTGAAGGCTCTGCATCCGGACGCCAAAGTCGCGTGCCACCCGGAGTGTAATCCGAGTGTCCGGGCGCTTTCTGACTATATCGGAAGCACCACCGGTATTCTGAAGTATGCTTCCGAAACGGAAGCGGAAGAGTTCATCATCCTGACCGAGATCGGTGTCGCCCACCGTCTCCGTCTCGACAATCCGGACAAGCGCTTCTTCTTCACAGAGACCCGGCCTGTCTGCCCGAACATGAAGAAAGTATCGCTGGAGAAAGTGCTCCGCGTGCTCAAAGACCATCAAGACCCGATCGAAGTCGCTCCCGAAACGGCCGAGCGTGCGAAGAAGTGTCTTCTGAAAATGCATCAATGGGGAGGCTGATCATTTATGTCTAATTCCGTTACTTCCGCAGATGTCATCATCGTAGGGACCGGCGCAGCCGGGCTCTTCTGTGCGCTGCATCTTCCGGAAAATCTGTCTATCTACATGCTGACGAAGGATACACTGGAGAACAGTGCTTCCTATCTGGCTCAGGGCGGAATCGCCGCACTGAAGGACTCCGAAGACTATGAGGATTATTTCGAGGACACGCTCCGCGCGGGACACTATGAGAATTCCCGTAAGGCCGTGGATACCATGATCCGACAGTCTCCGGTCATTATCCGTGAGCTTCTGGATTATCACGTCAACTTCGACAGAAAGGGAGACGATCTCGACCTTACGAAGGAGGGCGGCCATTCCGCTTCCCGTATCCTCCACCACGAGGATATCACCGGCCAGGAGATCACTAGCAAGCTTCTTCAGAATGTGCGCGAGAAGAAGAACATCGACCTTCACGAACATACCACCATGGTGGATCTCATCTGCGAGAAGAACGTCTGCAAAGGCATCATCACAAAAGATGCGGAGGGTGCTTTTCACGCGGTATTCGGCAAAGCCGTCGTACTCGCGACGGGCGGCATCGGCGGACTCTTCAAGCACAGCACGGCGTTCCGCCACATCACCGGAGACGCCCTGGCCATCGCGCTGAAGCATAATATCCTTCTGAAGGACATTAACTATATCCAGATCCACCCGACGTCCCTGTATTCCGAGAAGCCGGGAAGATCGTTCCTGATCTCCGAGGCGGTAAGAGGCGAGGGCGGCGTGCTCCGCAATAAAAATATGGAGAGATTTACCGACGAGCTGCAACCCCGTGACGTCGTCTCCGCGGCGATCAAGAAGCAGATGGAGATCGACGGCAGAGGATTCGTCTGGCTCGATGTCACGCACCTCGATCCGGAGCTCATCAAGAGCCACTTCCCGAATATCCTTGAGCACTGCAAGGAAGAGGGCTACGACATCCTGAAGGAGCCTTTCCCGGTCACCCCGGCCCAGCACTACTTCATGGGCGGGATCGAGGTCGATCTCAAAGGCAGAACGTCGATGGATAATCTCTACGCCATCGGCGAGACATCCTGCACGGGTGTGCATGGCAAGAACCGTCTGGGCAGTAATTCGCTCCTGGAGAGCCTCGTGTTCGCGAAGCGTTCGGCGCAGAACATCGAGGAGACCATCCCGTATGAACCGACACAGACAGAAGAAGTCGATCTTACTCAGTATGAAGGCAGGGATTTTGCCAAGGAATACAGAGAGATCGTACTGGAAGAGATCAAGAGGAGGGATAAGGATTTCTATGAACAATGGTGTACTTAATACGATCCTTTGGGACGACTATATTATGCGCGCGCTGCGCGAGGACATCACGTCCGACGATGTAACCACACAGGCCATTATGCCGGAACCGTTCATGGTGACGGTAGATCTCATCTGCAAGCAGGACGGCATTCTCTGCGGACTCGATGTGTATACCCGGGTCTTCGAGATGCTCTGCGATAACTCCTCCTTCCGCGCGAATTTCAAGGACGGTGACGAGATCCACAAGGGCGATGTCATCGGCGTACTGGTCGGCGACGGCCGTGCGGTCTTAAGCGGCGAGAGAACGGCGCTAAACTTTCTACAGCGCATGAGCGGTATCGCGACGCTGACCCATTCGATGGTTAAAGAACTGGAGGGGTTCTCTACGAAGCTCCTCGATACCCGTAAGACGACGCCGAACATGCGTCCGTTCGAGAAGTATGCCGTGCGTATCGGCGGCGGCACGAATCACCGCTATAACCTGTCCGACGGCGTCCTCATCAAGGATAACCACATCGGGGCCGCCGGGTCCATCGCCAAGGCGGTGGAGATGGCACGCGCCTATGCACCTTTCGTAAGAAAGATCGAAGTCGAAGTCGAGAACCTGGAGATGCTTCAGGAAGCTCTCGATGCGAAGGCGGACATCATCATGCTCGACAACATGACCGATGAGATGACGGCGCAGGCTGTGGCTATGGCCAAGGGCAAGGCGGAGCTGGAAGCCTCCGGCAATATGAATAAGGAGCGTCTGAGAAAGCTCGCCGAGATCGGTGTCGACTACATCTCCTGCGGCGCGCTGACGCATTCTGCTCCGATCCTCGACTTCTCTATGAAGAATCTCACGCCCATCGAGTGATCTGAAGAATCAGCCACACATGAATCCATCAGGCGCCCACGATCTCCGCGCGGCGCCTGTGTTTTCCCAAGGAGGAATATCATGTCCAGAATTATTTTAGCCAGTAAATCCCCTCGCCGCTTCGATCTGATGTCGCTGACAGGCCTGGATTTCGAAGTCATGGTCGCCGACATCGACGAGGATCAGGTGCTGTCGGATGTTCTCCATCATTACCACGACCGCGGCATCCGTGCCGACATGTATCAGATCGCGCAGGAAGTGGCCTGTGCCCAGGCCGCTGCGAAAGCATCCTCGGTCCTGGAGAGTGTGGGAGCGGATGAGGATGTGCTGGTGATCGGTTCAGACACGGTCGTCGTCACGGCCGACAGTATCCTCGGCAAGCCGAAGGACGAGGAGGATGCGCGGCACATGCTGACTCTTCTTTCCGGCATGACGCACCGCGTGTATACCGGTGTTTCCATCCTGGGACGCGGTCAGAAGCGCACGTTCTGTTCTTTTGCCGACGTGAAATTCCATACTTTTGACGATCTGCAGGAGAAGCTGATCGAGTCCTATGTGGCCTCCGGCTCCCCGATGGATAAGGCCGGGGCATACGGGATCCAGGACCAGGGTGCCCTCCTCATCGACTCGATCTCCGGCGACTATTATGCTGTGGTCGGGCTTCCGGTCGCGCAGGTTAACCGGGTACTTCGGGAGATGGTCGGGTAAGCACCTCGTCCGGAAAACTCATCAGAAATAGAAAAACCGGCATGTTTCGTGCCGGTTTTCTTTCTTCTTAGGATTCTTTCTTCTTAGGCAAAGAGCGGTGTGGAGAAGTATCTCTCGGCTGTGTCCGGAAGTACCGTGACTACCGTCTTTCCGGGACCGAGTTTCTTCGCCATGGCGATTGCCGCCGCCACGTTCGATCCGGAAGAGATGCCGCACATGAGACCTTCTTTTCTCGCCAGGTCCTTCGCCGTGCCGATGGCTTCATCATCGGTCACGACGTATACATCTTCGAATATCTCTGTGTTCAGGTTGTCCGGGATCAGACCGTCTCCGATGCCCATCTGCAGGTGGGAACCGATGTTACCGCCCGCAAGGATCGCCGCATTCTCCGGCTCGACTGCCCAGATCAGGATGCCCGGGTTCTGGGCCTTCAGGACTTCACCGATACCGGAGAGCGTTCCTCCGGTTCCGATGCCGGCGCAGAAACCGTCGATCGGTCCTGCTACCTGCTCCAGGATCTCCACGCCCGTATGATGACGGTGCACCATCGGATTGGCCGGGTTGGTGAACTGCTGCGGGACGAAGACATTCGGATCCTCGGCCGCCATCTTCTCGGCTAGTTTCAGACACTCGTCGATCGCTTTACCGATATCGCCGTCATCATGGATGAGACGGACTTCGGCGCCGTAATGCTCTACCAGATAGCGTCGCTCACAGGATACGGAGTCCGGCATGATGATGATCGTCTTATAGCCGCGGACGGCGCCGACCAATGCCAGGCCGATGCCCTGATTTCCGGAAGTCGGCTCCACGATGATCGTGTCTTTCGTGATCTTCCCGTCTTTCTCTGCCTGTTCGATCATGTTCAGGGCAGTTCTTGTCTTGATGGAACCGCCGACGTTCAGGCCTTCGTATTTTACAAGCACGCGGGCACTATCCTTCCCTACCATCCGGGAAGAAAGCTCGATCATCGGCGTATGCCCGACGGCTTCCAGTACATCTTTATAAACCATGTTTCTTTTCCTGACTTTCTACGGATATCCCGAAGAGTAATCACCCTATTCACCTCAGGGTAATAGGGCAAATGCTCTACTATTTTAGCGCCTCAAAAGCGCTCACGCAATAAGTTTACTGGAAAATACATCATGCGTCTTTTCGCACGAAGAGCCGTATTTCAGTTTTATCCAATCCGACAGATACTAACTCAAGCAATACCCTGCTCCTATCCTCAGAAACCAAACACCTCGAAAAAAACGATTCATACTCCTCAATTCCGCTACGGGATGTGTTTTCCCACTCCAAGAAGCAATCCCACATTTTTGTCTTTTGATCCAGTGTCCAAATCCCCTTTTCATCATACAAAATAATATCTTCATACGAATTTTGTATAAACAGATCGCTTCCCGCTTCTAAAGTTCTATTGTCAGATACATCTCGTGTATTCAGCCCGTTATCGGCATATGCCACAAGCTCATATTCACTGGAAATTACGTATCTCGTCTTATCATTTGTCTCCTCAATAGAGTATTGTTGTTTCTTTACATAGACAATATCATCCATTACAAACCAGTCATTCCATGTATCATATCCATTCATCCACATATAGAAATCCTGTGTCTTGTACAATAAAGTCCCAGTATAATCGTAACAGTGGCAACTATCATATCCATACTTGTCAGCACTCGGGGCACCATAAAACGGCTCCAGATATATGCGATCCTCTTCACTAGCAATTACAGAATAACTTACGCTATCTTTAGCTCGATTCTTTAATTCAAACAGTTTGTGAAATTCATATGTGTCTAAATCGATATATCCGACTCTTGTACAGTCATCCCCACTGTCTTTAGACGAGTATTCGTGGTTCAAAGCAAGAAATCCATTTCCATACTGAAAACGGGTTATAGTCCATATATCTTCAAACTTATGCCGATCAACCAGGTTCCCACTCTCATCATATTTCAGCAAAGTAGTCGACTCCGGTTCATTAAATGGATTGACAAAACAATATATGTAGTTGTCATAAAAGCCAATCGCAGAAGCCAACTGCTGACTAGGACCTCCTTCAGCAATAACCGGTATTTCCAATACAATTTCTTCGTAAAAAGGAAGGTCCTCCGGAATCTGTTTCTTTTGGAATAATAACTCTTCTGGAGATGTCGTCTCAGTCGTAGTTTCTTCTGTTGTGGTGGATTCTGAAGCGGCTTCTGATTTTGTCGTATCTGTCGGCGAACTGTAAAAAGATGTTTCCGATATTGGCCCGGCAGAGTCTTTCTTACAGGCACACATCATAGATATCGGCAGAAGTACTGCCAGAATTATCGAGACCGTTCTTTTCACAAACACTACCCCTACCCTTCCTCTTATCCAAAGAATTCCTGAACCCGTGCATCGAGACAACTCTATTCACCAAGAATCTTTTTTTCATGATATCATGACGATTTTTTCTATACAACATAATACCTTTCATTCTCATTACTACTTCTATAAGAGTATTGCAATTCCTAGCTTTCCGTGGTATCTTTGTTTCATTGCGACAGTGCTTCTTCCATGAAGTGTTCGTCTGCAATGTTTGACCGCCACGGAATGCCGTGGTTAGTAGGCCATACGGACAGCCGGGTCAAATGCCGAAGCGGCAGTATTTACTGCCTTATTGAGTGGGAAGTTCGAATTCCCTTAATGTTGATAAGTTGGTTATAACTTGTGAATAATCAATAAGAGTGCGATGAAGCTTTGGCTTTGAGGACCTCTTGCCCGTGGGCACGATGAAGTGTTTTCCCGGAGAAGAATATTCCATAAGTTACAGCCATCTTGGAAAGGATGGATCATATGGCGCACGAGAAGCTTCGTCTTTATGGCTTTAACAATCTGACCAAATCCCTCAGTTTCAACATCTACGATGTTTGCTATGCCAAGACCGCACGCGAGCAGAAGGATTATATCGCCTATATCAATGAGCAGTATAACTCGGAGCGTCTTACGAAGATCCTTACGAACCTCACCGAGATGATCGGTGCGAAGGTGTTAAGCATTTCCAAGCAGGACTATGAGCCGCAGGGTGCGTCGGTGACGCTTCTTATCGCCGAGGAGTCTATGATTCCGCATATGGAGGCGGAGACGGTGGTGGCACATCTGGATAAGAGCCATGTTACCGTACATACTTACCCGGAGTATCATCCGGACACGGCTATTGCGACTTTCCGCGTGGATATCGATGTCGCGACCTGTGGTGAGATCTCTCCTCTTTCGACTCTAGACTATCTGATCGGAAGCTTCGATTCGGATATTATTACGATGGACTACCGTGTCCGTGGCTTCACCCGTGATGTGAACGGCAAGAAGATCTTCCGGGATAAGAACATCGTGTCCATCCAGAACTATATCGACAGAAAGACTCTCGAGCGCTATGACGCGATCGATATCAATGTGTATCAGGCGAATCTCTACCACACCAAGATGCTCATCAAGGAAGTGGATCTGCAGAATTATCTCTTTAAGACAGATGTATATGAGATTGCGCCGAAGACGAGACTGGAGATCACGAATAATCTCCGTAAGGAAATGATCGAGATCTTCTCCGGAGCGAATGTGTTCGAGGCACCGGAAGAGGACAACGACTGATCTCCGTCCATTCTTGATGAAAGACAGGTTTAGAGCACTGTGGATAAGGATTATCTGAAACGTCAAAACCGGGCACCTATCGCCGAGGCGCTGGAGGATTACACTTCTGAGCGTGTTGTCCCCTTCGATGTGCCGGGGCATAAGCACGGTCGCGGAAATCCTGAGCTGACCGAATTCCTCGGCGAGCGTACCATGATGCTCGACGTCAATTCCATGAAGCCTCTCGATAATCTCTGCCACCCGGTCTCTGTGATTAAGGAGGCGGAGGAACTGGCTGCGGAGGCTTTCGGCGCCCGTGCGGCATTCTTCATGGTGGGCGGCACCACCTCTTCGGTTCAGGCAATGGTGTTCACCGTAGCCGCCCGTGGCGACAAGATCATCGTTCCTCGGAATGTCCATAGAAGCGTCATCAATGCGATGGTCCTCTGCGGGGCCGTGCCGGTCTATGTGGATCCGGGTGCGCATGAGCAGCTCGGCATCGCCCTGGGGATGACCCCGGCCGCGGTGGAAGAGGCGATTGCTGAGAACCCGGACGCCAAGGCGGTTTTCCTGAATAATCCGACGTACTACGGTATCTGCAGTGATCTTGCCGGTATCGTGAAACTGGCGCACGCGCACGGCATGCAGGTCGTCGTCGATGAGGCGCACGGCACTCACCTTTCTTTCTCGGACCGTCTACCTGTTTCGGCTATGTCGGCCGGTGCGGATATGGCCGCTGTTTCCATGCATAAGTCCGGCGGGTCACTGACCCAGAGTGCTTTTCTATTAGTGGGCGGAAAAACTTCGGATGCCTCCGGAAACGATGAGGGCGGCGAAGCAGCCGTAAACCGTGCGCCGCAGATCGATCCGGCTTATGTGCGTCAGATCATCAACCTGACACAGACCACTTCCGGGTCGTATCTTTTCCTTTCGAGTCTGGATCTGTCGAGGAAAAGACTGGCGCTCCACGGTAAAGAGCTCTTCGACAAGGTGATCGATATGGCGGAATATGCCAGAGATGAGATCAACAACATCGGCGGCTACTATGCCATCGGGTCGGAGCTTATAAATGGTGCGGATATTTATGATTTCGATAAGACCAAACTGGTCATTCATACGCTTCCGGTGGGACTGGCGGGCATCGAGGTCTATGACCTGCTGCGTGACGAATACGATATCCAGATGGAGTTCGGTGATTTCGGCAACTGCCTGGCGTATCTGTCTGTCGGTGACCGTATCCGTGATCTCGAGCGCCTGGTCGGTGCGCTCTCGGAGATACGGCGCCACTTCGGGAAAGAGCCGCTCGTATCCCTTCCGAACAGCTATATTGCACCGGTTGTAGTGCTTTCGCCACAGGAGGCATTCTATGCGGATACAGAACATGTGGGATTCGACTCTTCTGTCGGAAGGATCTCGGCAGAGAGCATCATGTGCTATCCTCCGGGCATTCCGGTGCTGGCTCCTGGTGAGCGGATCACCGAGGAAGTCCTGGAGTACCTGCGGTTCGCACAGGAGAAGGGCTGCCAGATCACAGGGGCGGAGGATTCAAGTCTGCAGACGATCCGTGTTGTGAAATAATTTTCCCGACTTCTGAAAGAAATGCCCTCAGAAATTGTCTATATATATGAAGGGTGCTGTAATAGTCTCCTCTTCCAAGTCTGTGTCGGCAATGTGCCAAGAAGGAGGACAATTTTATGAAAGTTTTTCGAGGAAGATACTTGATTCTGCGGACGCTGTGCCTGCTCGTAATCGGGGTGCTCGGGTTCAATCTGTGTGCCTGTGAGAAGAAAGAGTCGATGACATCCGGAACGATCTTTACGTCAGTAGGAACGGACACGATCAGCGTGTCTTCCAGAATAGAGGAACTTCGGAATGAGGCAGAGGAGGATATCCTATTCTATCTGGATAACTACAATACGAAGTGGTATGCAGACGAACACAATGGCGATATTCAAGCTGATTTAGGGGGCTACCGGCTGATCGGCATTTCGGAATACCAGTATCTCGGGTACTGTTTCTTCGATTGGGGGGAATCCTCCGAAAGTCCGATTTATTACATCTTCCAGGTTTCGGCTATCGATTCGACCGGTGAGGAGACCATCACCAGAGACTTCTACCTGATCAGCAGAAAGGATTTCTATAAGTACCACAATTCTCCGGGGGCGTCTGTCTACGGGTCTGAGAAGATCGGGTTTTCTTCATGCAGCGTGGATGGATTTACCACTCTCGATCATGCAATCGAAAAGATCAAGGAAGAAAGGGGTCGGGATGACATCAGCGAAGAACTCCATCTGGAGCAGGATGACCAGTTCACTGTATATGATCCTATGCCTTTAGCTTATAAGAATCAGGTCACAGTGCTTTTTCAGGAGGCGGATCTGGTCTATGCGGTATTTATGCATGAGGGGAACCCGGATTACGCAAGCCCGGTTACGCTTCCGCAAGAATGGTTTAAGCCGGAAGTGCTGGAGAAGGTGGAATTCGGCTCGATCCTGTCCGTGTACTATGATGGTGTGAGATTGGAGACCTATCCTCTGCAGATCGATCCTCCTTATGCTCTTTCTTATGCCGGCCGTATCGCGGAAAGTGAGGAGGCTGCTCTGAAGAAAGCCGAACAGGATCTTCGTGACTTCTGTACCGGCGAGAAATAATACAGGTTCTTATACTTTGCTTTACCGTTTTTTTATCATTGTCATGTAGAATGATCTCAGAACAAGCGAAAGTGAGGTCTTTTACGATGCTTACAAAAATCAACACGAGCATCTCGGTATTCGAGGCGAACTTTATGGCTGCCAAGAAAGCCTATGTGCTCAATTCCAGCATGGAAGCAAGTGCGTGTGCTGCTGCCTTCATCGGACAGACAGAGCCTGTTTCCGTGGAGGGACTGAAGGATGCGAAGAAACTTCTCCGGAGCAATACAGGTCTTTTCTCGACGCTCGGTCGGGGGAATGCAAGTCAGGTCGTCGCAGCGATCCTTTCCATGTCGTCGGATCCTTCTTCTGCATTAGCACGCATTCAGGAGATCCATCGTGCGCTGGATAAGAAATTCATGAATTCGGATTATCTCGTTCTGGCTGCCACGATCATCTATCAGAACTGCCAGCCCGGCGAATACGCGGCTGTGATCGACAGGACCAGGAAGATCTATAAGCTGCTTCGTTCGGAGCATCCGATGCTGACCGGCCGGGAGGATCTGGCCAACTGTGCTCTGATGGCGATCTCCGGGATCGAGCCGAAGGCTATTGCCGAGCGTTGTGAACTCGATTTCCAGGCCATCAAGAAGTACTATGTGATGAAGAATAAGGTCCAATTCCTCGCCTGCATTTCTTCTCTTTTCGAAGGGAAGCCGGAAGATAAGGCCGAGGCGATCGATCAGACCAGACGGATCCTGAAGGAGTACAGAGTGAATTTCAACTCTTCTGCCTACTCGATCGTTGCTGCGATTGCCATGATCGTGGATAAGCCGGACAGAAGCCTGGTATGCGGGCGTATCGCAGATGTGAGCGCACAGCTCAAATCCATCCGTGGCATGGGGTCGCTCGGTGCGGGTAAGCATATCCGCGATATGATTGCTACGGCGATCGTGATCGATGCGTATGCCGATGGTAAGGATGACATGGTGAAGAACAGCACCATCTCGGCGATCATCACTGCGGTCATCGCGGCAGAAATTGCTGCGATCTGTGCGGCTGCCGCCGCGAGCTCTGCAGCTGCTGCGTCTTCATCGAGCTGATCGGACGCTGTTCCTGCTGCTTATGCGAGTACATCCGGGGACTGTCTCTACACAAAGTGTAGAAGACGGTCCCCTTCCTTTTTCTTCGTTTCGGGCTTCCCGGGACTAGGGACAGGACAGGTATTTCTCCACATAGGACCAACAGCACACCTGGTTTACGCGGATTTACGGAAATACACTTCCCTACTTACACCATGTTGGGTTATGCCGGGAGGGTATATGGTGGTATTATATATATGTCGGTTCAAGGTCTCAGGCGCGTCCTGTCCTTCGAAAGAAGCACCGGCCCGCAGCCTTCACAGTCCGGACTTGGACCTATCAACTAAAGGAGAAGCACATAAGCTATGGATCTTTGGTTTTCTGAATTTCATACCCCATCGGTGAAGCTTGCGATCCAGGTCAGCCGGCAGCTCTACAGCGGCCGGAGCGACTTCCAGCAGATCGACGTCTTCGAGTCACCTGAATTCGGGCGGTTCCTGACACTCGACGGATATATGATGCTCACCCAGAAAGACGAATTTATCTACCACGAGATGATGGCCCACGTACCGATGTGTGTCCATCCCGACGTGCGAAAAGTACTGGTCATCGGAGCCGGAGATGGTGGTGTGGTCAGAGAGCTCGTCCAATACGACTGCATCGAGCACATCGATGTGGTTGAGATCGATGAGGAAGTCGTCCGGATCGCGAAAGAATATCTCCCCTTCACCGCCTGCGGATTCGACGATCCGCGCGTGGAGTGCCACTTCGAGGACGGGCTGAAGTATGTCCGTCATCACGAGAACGAATACGATCTGATCCTCGTGGATTCGACCGATCCGTTCGGCCCAGGCGAAGGTCTCTTCACCAAGGAGTTCTACGGCAACTGCTACACGGCGCTCAAGGAAGACGGCATCATGGTCAACCAGAACGAGAGCCCCTTCTATGCCAACGATGCACGTGCGATGCAGCGCGCGCACAAACGCATCCACACGAACTTCCCGATCTGCCGCGTTTATCAGGCGCATATACCGACGTATCCGTCCGGTCACTGGCTCTTCGGCTTCGCCTCGAAGAAGTACCATCCGGTCCGCGACATGCGCGCCGCCGCGTGGAAAGAACTGGGGATCGAAACGAAGTACTATAACACCAACCTGCACCGTGGCGCATTTGCGCTTCCGAACTATGTGCAGAAACTTCTGGAAGCGATGGAAGAGCTTCCGAACAACGACACTACGAATACACTGGGAGGAAAATCCTGATGGTCGATCGAATCGAGAAGAATTTCTTCGCACTGAACTGTCCTTACGAAGACGCCGAGGCCGTCCTCTTCGGCGCGCCCTTTGACGGCACGACCTCTTTCCGTCCGGGAACAAGATTCGGACCTTCCGCGATGAGATCTGAGAGCATCGGTCTGGAGTCTTTCAGTCCATATCAGGATAAGGACCTCGAGGACGCACCGGTCTGCGATTCCGGCGATCTGGATCTGCCCTTCGGCGACGCGGAGGCAGCGCTCTCCCTGATCGAGGAAGAAACCGCCCGTATCCTTAATGACGGCAAGCTTCCGATCATGCTTGGCGGCGAGCATCTCGTCAGCCTCGGCTCATTCCGCGCCATCTCGAAGAAATATCCGGACGTCGTCGTCATTCACTTCGACGCCCACTGCGATCTTCGCGAAGACTACATCGGAAGCAAACTATCCCACGCCTGTGTCCTGCGCCGGATCCACGACATCGTAGGCGACGGACGGATCTACCAGTTTGGCATCCGCTCCGGCACAAGAGAAGAATTCGAGTTCGCCAAGCAGCACACGAAGATGGAGCGTTTCACCGCCGAGAACCTTGACGAAGTCCTGACACTTCTCAGTCTTTCCGAGAAACCGGTACCGGTCTACCTCACGATCGACCTCGATGTCCTCGACCCGTCGGTCTTCCCCGGCACCGGCACGCCCGAAGCCGGCGGACTTACCTTCGAGAAGCTTCTTGAGCGCCTGATGCTCTTTCAGAATGTCAACCTCGTAGGACTGGACCTCGTAGAGCTCTCCCCGCCTTACGATCCGAGCGGCTGCAGCACCGCCGTCGCCCTGAAGATCTTAAGAGAGCTGCTGATCATGAAATACGGGAAATAGCGGCATCTCCTTCGGGAGAAGCAGAACAGAAAGAAGAAAACCACACGGCATCAGCCGGAATACAAACAGTAAAGGAGTTGATTACTATGGGAAAAGCACTGATCATCGGTTGTGGAGGCGTTGCCTCTGTGGCCATCGCCAAATGCTGCCAGAACAGCGAGGTCTTCACGGAGATCATGATCGCAAGCCGCACACTCAGCAAGTGTGACGCACTGAAGGAGAAACTGGCACCGACCACCAAGACGATCATTCACACGAGAAAGGTCGATGCGGACAAGGTCGACGAACTGGTCGCTCTGATGGAAGAATTCAAGCCGGACGTATGTCTGAACCTGGCGCTTCCGTATCAGGATCTGACGATCATGGATGCATGCCTTGCCACGAAGACTCCTTATGTAGATACTGCGAACTATGAGCCGGTCGACACGGCGAAGTTCGAATACAAGTGGCAGTGGGCTTATCAGGACCGCTTCAAGGAAGCCGGCATCACTGCACTTCTCGGCTCCGGATTCGATCCGGGTGTAACGGGCGTCTTCTCCGCCTATGCACTGAAGCATCAGTTCGACGAGATCAACTACATCGATATCCT
>JAEEGL013742096.1_pt1 | contig 24428 bp, 15 predicted proteins | sample 9134231 | NCBI WGS metagenome assembly JAEEGL01 (sample SAMN16246548, study PRJNA631951) | gut metagenome | biome: gut microbiome; feature: rumen; material: fiber-attached | host: Bos | place: Iran: Karaj | collected 2018-10
ATTATGGATGACATTTACATGCTTTCCGATACCATCATCTTTAATAGAATAGGTAGTAACTTGAAAGCGGCCAGACTGAAGCAGAATATTACTCAACAAAGCTTGGCTGATGCGGCAGACATTTCTCTATCCTCTCTGAAGAAAATTGAGAAGGGAGAAATTGGCTCGTTTGATTCGTTACTGAGAGTATTGCGGACATTAGGGAAACTCGATGTGCTTCAGCCGTTGGTGGATGAAGAACAGCTGAGTCCGAGCGAATACTATGAACTCGTACATTCAATCAAGGCAAGACATCAACGAAAACGAGCATCCAGGCAAATCAACCAAAATTAGATCAATCTATTGTGCTCCAACAGTCATGTTTGATGTGATTATTCCTGATATGATTCTGGAATAATAATTGGATTTTATACCTGTAGGCTATGGTCTGGAGGCTACTGCGTAAACAATGCGTAAACTTTTTGTTTCAGTCAGGGGTATTTTGTGAGTTTTCATGAAAATCATAAAAATCTAAATCATTGAACATCAGTATAGTTACATATCATGGGATATCGTGAAAAATCGTGTTTTGCGGCTCATAATCTGGAGGTCGTAGGTTCAAGCCCTACCTGGTCCACAATTAAAATCAAGCACTTACAAAGTTTTTGTGAGTGCTTCTTCTTTTCTTTGCGAACATCGACCACAGTCCCAGGCATCCTATGAACATAGGGAAATCCTGCGAACACGCTTTTGGTGTTCGCAGTTACTTTACATTCACATTTAAGTTACCTATGAGAACTATTCTATTCATCAACAATACTATCTAAAGTAGTTACAAATGGAAGGTATCTGATTTCACCTTTGCGTTGAGTCTTCAAAATATTTATAACGCCTAAATCAGCAGATTGCTGCGGATCGTAATCCAACAACAAGAATTTTACGGCATTTTTTTCCTGTCTAAACAAATAACCAGATGGCACTTTTTCTTTGTTAACTAATACAGGCTCCTTTGTCAACAAATAAGCTTTAGGATTGTTCCAGTAATGGAACAATAGATATTTAATGCTTTTGTAGGCAACCGTCTGTTCATCTTTCAGCATATCTTCTTTGATTCCCAATGCTATTTTACCAGCAGACTCGGTTTTTTGACGAGCACCACTACCAATGGCGTACATCAGAATCAAGTCCAACTTCTTGTCTATAAGTTCATCACGTTTCGTATTAGGAAGATCAACGGGAATACTACCGTAGATAAAGATGTCTTCAGCTGCCATCATCATTCCGTCTTCCTCTTCGTATTGAGGATACATCGGTATAACTTTGGGCTCAGCTACTACGCTATCTGTTGAATCTGCTTCTACCTCATACTTCTTGAAGTTTTCTGCCTGCTCAAAGATTTCCTTAAATACCTCGTCCTGTGGCACAGGAGGATATCCATGCTCTGCAAGGATGAGTATCAAATCCATCTGCAGCTCGGCTTTGATATCTGATCGATTTGCCCAGTCGGTATATTTCGACTTGTCATCCACCATCTTCTTCACTGCTGCTGCCAGCACAAGCAACTTATCTTCTGGATATTCAAAGCCGAACTTATTGGCAATCTCTTTCAGTATATCATAGAATGCCTTCTCCTCGTAGGTGATGCCCAGGTCTTTGAATGATTTCTTCTCTTTGTTCACCTCTTTTAGAAGTTCTGCCATCTGCTTGGCCACTTCATCGAGTACTTCTTGGGCAAATACGGCATTGTCGCTTCTGTCGTTATACCTATTGACTAACTCATTCAACCGCTTCGTGAAGTCCACGCCCTTCTTCTTATTCACCTTCTTGAACTCGGTGATGACGGTGCGTAACAGCTTCTCCATCAACTTCACTTTCGTATTGGGCAACTGAAGCTTTTCAAGCCTTGCCATATATTCCTCGCTCAATAGGTCAAGGTCTTTGGCATCGGCATTCACCTGTGCAACCTCTTCCACTCCTTCCGACTGCAATGCCTCTTGAAGCATCTGACTTACCCTTTGGTTCATCTGTGTAACATCTGGCGCATTGCCTTTCGTCAGTTTATATACGATGGAGCGAACACCCGTAAAGAAATGAATGTCTTCACGCTCTTTATCGCTGATTTCATCATGATTCGAACAGAGATTGAATGCCGACTTCAGCTTCTTTACATGTCCCATAAAGAGGTTCTGCATCTTTTCGGTTGACTGTACGAATTCAGCTGCACGCTTTAGGCAGTCAAGCTGTTCCAAGGGAGTACCTGTAGTGAACTTCGAGTAGTCGAATTGTGCAAACATCCTGCGCAGAAGGTCCAGTTCGTCCTTCACCATTGTCAGGGATTTCTCAATAGTCTCTACATTATCGCCCAAGTCACCACCTCCTGCATACTGCTTCAGGGCATTGTTCATGTTGCTCTTGATGCCGATGTAGTCCACCACCAATCCTTTGTCCTTGCCTTCATATACGCGGTTTACACGGGAAATGGTCTGTATGAGTGTATGTCTCTGCAATGGTTTGTCGATATACATGGTATCGAGACAAGGCACGTCGAATCCCGTAATCCACATATCCACCACAATGGCAATCTTGAACTCCGACTCGGGATCTTTGAAAGCCAAGTCCAGTTTCTTCCGGTCTTCATCATTGCCCAGCAGGTTATACAGAGTCTCGTTATCATCCTTCGAGCGTGTCATCACCATCTTCATCTTTTCAGCTTCCCACTCGGGACGCAGGGCTACAATCTGCTTATATAAATCGTAAGCGATAGGACGATTGGAGCAAACAAACATGGCCTTGCCGCAAACAGTACTGCCCTCTTCGATACGTTTCTCATAATGCTCCACGAAATCCTTAGCCACAGCAGCCAGTCGTTTCGGGTCACCGATGATTTTGTCCATCTGCGTCACCGCCCTCTTGCTCTCTTCTATCTGATATTCGTTAGCTCCTTCCTCCGCACATTGCTTGTAATAGTTCTCAATCTCTTGCAACTGTCGATGGTCGGCAAACACCTTGGCCGCACGTCCTTCATATACGATGCGCCTTGTGATGCCATCGGCCACCGATTCCGTCATGGTATAGGAATCCACCACATCGCCAAACACATCAATGGTTGAGTCGATAGGTGTGCCGGTGAATCCCACGTAAGTGGCATTGGGCAGAGAATCATGCAGATACTTGGCAAAGCCATAATTGCGCTTCACGCCCTTGTCCGTAATCGTCACATTCTGTGAGATATTCGTCTGGGAGCGATGAGCCTCATCGGAGATACAGATGATGTTGGCACGGTCAGACAGCAGGTTGATGTCCTCAGAGAATTTGTGAATAGTGGTCAGGAACACACCTCCGCTCTTTCTCCCTCTCAACAGTTCACCCAGTTCTTTGCGCGTCTCTACATTGATGACCGTCTCGTCACCGATGAACTGCTTGGCATTCACGAATTGTGCCGATAGTTGGTCATCCAAATCTGTGCGGTCGGTAATCAGCACTATCGTTGGGGAGGCCAGATGACGGCTTCGCATCAGCATTCTCGTCAGGAACAGCATCGTCAGGCTCTTGCCACAGCCCGTCGCCCCGAAGTATGTGCCACCTTTTCCGTCACCCTTGATATTAACATGCGAATGTGCTAAGATGTTATTATACAGCAAATGTGTTGCAAAGAACTGCGGATACCGACAAACAATCTTCCGTTCACTTTTCGAGTTGTCGGGAAAGAACACAAAGTCCTTCATCACACTCAGCAGACGCTCTTTCCTAAACAGCCCTTGCATCATCGTATGCAGCGAGTCGATGCCGTCATTGGCTTTGTCCGTCCGCTCCACCTTCCGCCAGGCATAGAAGAACTCGTAAGGTGTGAACAGGGTGCCATATTTGTTATTTACCCCGTCGCTGATTACCACGAAAGCATTATAGCGGAACAAATCTGGAATATCTCGGCGATAACGCACCGTCAGCTGCGTATAGGCGTTCATAATGGTGGTGTCTTCCTTCACAGCACTCTTGAACTCCAGTACGACTACTGGCAGACCATTTACATAAACAATACCATCAGGAATACGTTTCTCCTGACCCTTTATCTCCAGCTGGTTTACTATCTTGAAGATATTCTTGTCAATATCCTTAAAATCTATCACTTCAACGAACAAGTCTGGCTGCGATGCATCTTCACGTTTAATGGTAAAGCCTTCTGTCATCAGCTTGTAAGTATGGGCATTCTGCTGATACAAAGGTGCACCATTATCTGCTGTCAGCTTCGCCATTACGCGCTCTTCCTCCAATGGCGTGATACCCTCATTGGCATATCTGTCCATCAGATATAGCCGCAAGTCATCACGAAGCAACACATCCGATAATTCCTTATGGATCGTCTCACCGCTCTGGTAACTGTACCCTTGCTGCTCGAACAGTTCCATGATGCCCATTTCCAAGGCGTGTTCGTTGAAGTGTGACATAGGCATTAATCTTTAACTTTATATTTCTGTCCAGGATGATTCTCCTTACTAAAGCGCATTTGCAAAACATCTGACATTTTGGGAAGAACTCTATTACGGATATATGACTTCGTTTTCCCTAAATATGAAGCTATTTCTGCTGCGGTTCTCCACTCTGAGCAATAGGATATTATTTCACTCTTCAGTTCTTCTTTGCTCATTCTCAATGAGATTGAGGTTGCATCCTTTCCGTCAGAGGTTGCATCCTTTCCGTCAGAGGTTGCATCCTTTGTTCTTTCTGGGGACACAACCCTTGACCCTGTTGGGTTCACAACCCATGATCCGGATGGGTTCACAACCCATGACCCATTTGAGGTTGCATCCTTTCCATCGGAGGTTGCAACCTTTAGTGTATAAACGGTCCCTCTACCATGTCCAGAAGATACCAAGAACTCCTCTTTGCAAAGTCTTTGAAGTAGATGGGTAATATCAGTTGGATGCAATGCCAAAGCATCTCTCAGGCGCTCATTGTTGATTAGATCTTCTGTTAAGGCCATTGACAATACAATTAGACCGTTTGAGTCAAGTGCTTTTATTCGCTTCCCCAAAAGCCGGTCAAGTTCTGCAAGCACCTTTTCGTCAAGAAGAGACTCTAAAGGCATCACGAGGTCTACCTTATTTGGCTGTGCCTTTTCTGTTGGATAAGGACGCTTCCAGTTAAGCGTTTCCCATCCTTTCAAAATCTTATCCACTCCACTTCCTGCTTTTTCCGCAGATCCTATCATCATAAACATCTGCTGAAGGCTGGTATTTCTACACACACTTTCTCCTCCTTGATAGAACTGCTGTTTAGATATTAGCATAACTCCAGGATTCGAGAAGACAATCTTATGTGGATATCTATTCACAATAAGTGAAGACTCTTCACTATAGTCAGCGTGAACACATAGATTGGCAAAAGCCTCACGAAGAGCCTCATGGGCAGGAGTTTCATCTTGTCGCTGATTTCCTTCCAAACGGAAAGGTGTCGGTATCACCTGTTGTAACTTTGGAAGAACTCTCCGATAGAATTGGAACAAATTAGCCTCCCAAGTCCCATCTGGGCAAACGCGGTCAATCCATCTTGCTGTGGTAGTATCAGCTGGGATTTCTTTATAATCAGGAAAGAACCTTGGTGCACAGCTTTGGTCAATAATGGAATCATATTTACCAAACATCAACAAACCCGCCAACGTAAACCCTTCTTCACCAGATTCTCTGTCTTTCCGATAGCCACCTAATTTGCGCATCAACTCATCGTTACTCAATGCATGCCAAGGGTGACTTGGTTTTGCGGTGGCAAACAATCGACGATACTGCTCAAGAGAAGGCAAATCGATATCATCCCACGAATAGTTCTTGAGAATCCTTCCGTCAGCAGGACGTGTAATGTCTGCGTCAGCGAACATCCGACGTACCTCTGCATTACTGCACAGATAGTCTCCCTCATAGTTACGGCGGAACGTTCCACTAAAAGCATCTTGGGCACAATGAACAGGCCGTTGATCTCGCTGGGCTTGAGGGATATAGAACAAGACGACCTTCTTGCCTTCTATCTCTGCGACTTCAACATCACTATCTTTAAGCAGACACTGGTTTATAGTGTTCTTATTATGAACACCACTCCAAAAATCCTTCTGCAATTTCTCGACCTGTTCGTCTGTCAAATCGTTCAGAGAGAAAATGCCATCTTTCTCTTTAACCCCAAGTACTATTGTTCCGCCATGCGTGTTGGCAAAAGCAGAATAAGTCTCCCAAAAACTCTTGGGAATTCCGCCCTTTGCAGATTTGAATTCAACTTCTGCCGTCTCTCTGTTCTTCATCAGCTCAGAGACAGATATCTGCATGTCAGTATAGTCGTATGTCATAGATATTAATTCTTTATTATTACTTCTCGTTTAGCCCCCCAAAAATCGGAATTCCCAATTTTTATATAAAGGTGGTGCGTCGGTTTTTCCGACATACCACTATATCATTGAAGCACAACAGATAGTGCTCCGGCATTGTCTTGTATTGTGGTTCTTTATTATTTAATGTGTATGATGTTACCATGGTGCAAATATACATAATATTTTCGAGACGAGGGTTAGGCCGATAAAGAAATACGTCCTGTTTCCTGACTTTAGCTTTACCTTATTATATTATATTGGTCTTCCCAGGAGAGTGTCAAAACGCCTCACGTTGCGTTTGCCATCGCCTCACGTTGCATTTGCCATCGCTTCACGTTGCGTTTGCCATCGCCTCACGTTGCATTTTCCAACGCCCCACATTGCGTTTGCCATCCCGGTACGGGGCGCTTGTTGAGAGGAGCTTCATATCTCCTTCAGTCTATTTGTTTTCAAGTAATTGTTAATTCCGTCATTCCATTCGGGCTTGCGATTTCTCAACACGATTTTGTAATATGTCACATATCTTCAAATAGTCTTAACTGGAGACTTTCTGCCTCACGTTTTTGACGTTTGCGTTTTCCTTCTGGAGTTTCTATAGGATTGTCATTATCATAATAACGATTTACACTTAACACCTCGTATGATGTAATCCGAACAATTCCTTCTCTCGTCATTTTTCTATTTATGACAAGTTCGCACTCAAATGTAAATCCATTTTTAAATACTATAGTTCCGCTTTGAACCAGTGTCTTAAACTCAACTGACTTCATCTTAAATTGTATAACTTCACCATTGTAGATTCCAGTCCATTTATACTTTCCCCTCTTTAAAACAGGAGACACAATTTCTATTACAGCATTTGATTTCACATCTGGTTCTAATTCATCAGATTCTAATACATAGTTATCAAAGTCCTTTTTGTGAATTTGATATTCATATGCAACTTGTCGTTCCTCATTTTCCAAAGCAATTGATACATTAGTTACTTTCGGATATTGTTTAAGAGTAGAATAGTAATTAGAACGTCTCTTAATAATCACATTTTCGTCAATTTTAGAAGAACGTTTTTGCAACTCATCTTCTAATTTTGCTAAATCTAATTGGAGTTGCTTTTTCTCTTTTTGTTTTTTCAGCTCTGTTATTTCATCATCTTCAAATAATAATTCTATTGAATGTTTGACAATTTCTGAAACTGCAACATTTATGGGGTTCACTACCAGATTGGACAAAATTCCCGCTACAGCAGCAATCATTATTAAGTCCTTTATAGTTATCTCTTTTGAATTTCCCTTTATTTTCAGCCAACTTCTCAACCCTCCTTGTTCTATCGGCTCAGTTTCAACCTCTATGCTAATTTTCATTTTCTCCGACAATTCTTTCAGCATAGCTAAAATTTCCCCTTCGCATTTGTTAAATACCAATGCGTCCATGGAATGAGACTGATCTTCAAACTGATAATGAAATTCCAGACAGTTTGCGTGTAGAATAGAAGATTTATAAGTATTATCCATTTTTGTCATAATTATCGTACCCAATCTTTGCCAAAAGCAAAGACTGTAATTCGGTTAATTTTGAGTTCTCTTGTTTGTACAACATTATATTATCATATAGCGTTTCCATTTTAAGCGTAAAGTCAATCAACAATTCTGATGATGGGACAACAATATGGAAAGCCTCTATTTCAGCTTTTGTAATAGCCTCTCTAGTTGAACCTGATTGACTCATGCCTAATAACGATTGCTTTGCTTCATCTGAGCATAAAGAACAAAGAAGATAATATGACATATAATACTCTTTGGGACGAATTATCATCACATGCTGATTAACCCTTGCTGGTAATATGTCATCTGGGACCATACAGCATCTTGCAACAGAAGCACCAGTAATATTGAAAAGTATATCTCTTTTATTCACAGTAACACCATCCAATTGCTTAGCTTGTCTGTCAGAGATGTGCACCAATTCATCATAACTGAAATTGAAGTCAAAGACATTCATACTTCGGATAAATGATACTCCAGAATTCATATAACAATCTTTTCCGCCTTTAGGAGTTGAGCCACTTCCTATCTTAGTGCAAATATCTCCTAACGTTCCCATTATCCAACCAGTGGGAAGGTTTTCCTTGTCGATGCCATCGACGAACATTTTGCGGTAGAGGGTTTGGGCTGTGGCTTCGAGGTTCTGAATCATTTGCTCGTTCATCTTAATGCGACGAGAAAGCGTTTCGTATTCCTTCACGATTTCATGCTGGCGCTCTATTGAGGGAATGGGGAGCATCACGTCGCAGAGTTCTTCCCATTCAAATACCTCACGGGCACTGCCATGAGAATGGAAGCGAGCATAGCGGTCAAACTCCGGACGACGGAACCACATCATCAGATATTCAGGCAACAGCGCATTATGGTCGATGACGTCAAAGACGGTGTAGGCTTGGGAAATAATAGCATTATCGTAATCATCTAATAAAGCAATTGCAATCTTATCGCCACGACGTGAAGTATCAGCAATATATACTAACTGTCCCCGTTCAACAATCTTGTATGATGACATATCCGTTCCAATGGTATTTGCAATGGAAGGAATAAATCTCTTCTCAACGCTTAATCCCAACAGGTTCGTAACCTTTAAATCCTGATTACGAACATTTACCTCTCTGATATAGTCGCCTAAACGTTTGTATGTCATGCGTAATAGTCTTTTTCAAAGATGTCCATGTACTTTTGGAAAACAAAAATACGGTTCCTGCTTTGTCCTGTCAATTCTTTGAGATAATTATCTGTACACAAGTCCTTTATGAGCGCATTGGCAGACTTATATGTCACATTACATGTCTTTGCTGCCTCCTCCACATTCGTGTAAGGGTTTTCCAGTAGTTTATGCATCAGAACGATGGCTGTTGTACTCCTTCTTCCATATCTCCCACGTATGTCTTCCTCCATTTTATCTTTGAATTGGATAATCTGTGATAAGGTTTCAACGGCAATCGTTGCTGTTTGTTCTATACCTACCAGAAAATACTTTACCCATTGCAGCATATCGTTCTTAACTCGAATGTTATTCAGATTATCATAATAGATATCTTTTCTCCTTTCAAAGAACGTGGATAGATATAGAAGAGGTTTGTTCAGGATACTTTCTTTTACCAAGAACAAGGTGATGAGCAATCGACCTATTCGCCCATTACCGTCAAGGAAGGGGTGTATAGTTTCAAACTGATAGTGGGCAATAGCTATCCGAATGAGTGCGGGAACATGTATTTCGTCATTATTCATAAATTTCTCCAAATCACTCATCAGTTCGTTAAGCAATTGGTGATGAGGCGGAATAAATCTGGCATCTGCTAATGACGCTCCTCCTATCCAATTTTGGCTTGTGCGAAATTCTCCTGGCATTTTGTGCTCGCCACGCACACTATTCAATAGTATCTTATGCGTAGACCTGATGAGTCGAGACGATATGGGCAACATTTTTAACTCCTCTATTGCTTGATTGATAGCAATTATATAATTCTGTACTTCTTGCCAGTCATCTCTCCTTTCAGGCAAAATCTCGTTTTGGGGAAGAATCGCCTCATCTATCCTTGTTTGAGTTCCTTCTATGCGACTGGAATCAACAGCCTCTTTCATGACATGAAGCTTTATAAACAAGTCAATATTGGGTACTAAACGTGAGAAAGAATTAAGCTCTCCTAATTTGATAGCAGCCTTCTCTAACAAATGGTTTATTGTAGGATCATTCCATGTCCATTCATCATCGATAAGGGATGGAACAAAATATTTGTAACCAATGCCCTGTTCATAATGTCCAGCTTCAAATTTCTCGATTTCTATCATATTATCTATTTTTGCCACAAAGTTACAATAATTATTTCACTATTTTACTTTCTTGCGTGAAAATAAAATAAAAAACGGATTATTTTACCTTTGCAGGTAGAAAGTAACATTAGAAATGCAGCTAAATTCTTTCCAATTCTTTCCAATGTTTAAAGGATTGGAAAGAATTGGAAAGTTTTAAAGGGTATACCCTAACTTCTTAAAGAGGGCTTTCAGCTCCTGTTTGCTTTCTTCTTCCTGTTGCAACAGGTCGTGCATTTCCGTTTGCAGTTGGCGCATCTTGGTGTCGAAGTCTATCTGCTCATCGCGATTGCGGAACTCAATGTATTTGCTGGGCACAAGGCTCCAGCCTTTCTGCTCGATTTCATCGAGCGTGGCAGAGTAGCAGTATTCAGGTTCATTATGATAGTCTTCATAGCCGACGTGCTGCCAATTGTGGAAGTTCTCGGCTATCTGCTGTATCTGCGCCTGCGAGAACTGGATGAATTTCTTCTCGAAAGGCTCGCCCCATTGGCGCAGGTCGATAAACAGTACTTCGTTCTCACGATTGCGGTATTTTACCAGTTTCCCGTTCTGCTCCACATTGCGTGCCTTCTTATTGTTATTCAGAATCCAAAGCGTTACGCTGATATCCGTAGAATAGAACATGTTGCGAGGGAGAATGACAATCGCCTCCACTACCTTATTTAATAATAGTTGTTTGCGAATAGCCAGCTCTGTGCCGTCGCCACTCAAGGCGCCATTCGCCAAGAGGAAGCCTGCTGTGCCGTTAGCAGAGAGTTTAGATACGATATTGAGAATCCAACCATAATTGGCATTGCTCGTTGGTGGCACATCATAACCCACCCAACGGGGATCGTCTTTCAGTTCATTCTCAGCACGCCAGGCCTTCTGATTGAAAGGAGGATTTGCCATGATGAAATCCGCCTTCAGGTCTTTATGCTGGTCGTTGTGGAAAGTATCAGCTGCCATCTCACCTAAGTTACAGGCAATACCACGAATAGCAAGGTTCATCTTCGCCAGTTTATAAGTGGTATTGGTATATTCCTGTCCATAGACAGAGATATTGCGTTTGTTACCATGATGCGCCTCAATAAACTTCATGCTCTGCACAAACATACCACCAGAGCCACAACAAGGGTCGTAAATCTTTCCACGATAAGGCTCAATCATCTCGGCTATCAAGTTGACAATGGTCTTAGGCGTATAGTATTCTCCTTTACCTTTACCCTCCAGAATAGCAAACTTGCCAAGGAAGTATTCATAGACACGTCCTATCAAATCATTCTCTGGGTCTTTCAGGGTATCAATCTTGTTGATCTCGTCGAGCAGGGCGGCGAGTTTTGTACGATCCAAAGAGAGACCTGCATAATAATTGTTGGGCAAGGCACCCTTTAGCGTTGGGTTATTCTGCTCCACCTTTGCCAAAGCCTTGTCTATCTTAATGGCAATATCATTCTGCTTGGAATTCTCTATCAGATAGTCCCAACGACTTTCTGGTTCCAGATAAAAGACATTCTTTGCATTATAGAACACAGGATTATCAGCAAATGCCTCCTTGCCCTCAGCCACCAACTCATTGCGTCGCTCTGTAAATCGGTCGTTAGCATATTTCAAGAAGATGAGGCTCAGCACCACATGCTTGTATTCCGAAGGCTCCACAGAGCCACGCAGTTTATTCGCCGACTCCCATAAAGCCTCTTCAATCGCTTTTTCTTTTATCACTTTCTTTGCCATATCGCTTGTCTCTTTTTTTAATATTTCAGTTGCTACTCCTTAATGGCTTTTTGTATTCTGGGTGTGATTTCTTGTTCGAAGATGGGGCGGGCCACAATCCGGTAATGGGGATGATAGGCTTCGCTATATTCGGGATAATGACTGATGGCATACTTGCCCTGCGACAGGAGGCTGTCGATGAACTGGCGGTCTTCTGATTCGTGCGGCAAATCAAGCCCCATTTGGTCAATAGTACCCATAATCTTGTGCCATCGTTTGCTCCAGGCTTCGACTGACGGCTGCTCTTCGGAGCCTTTGTCTTGGAAGCGTTCTGCATTCGAATTGGCACTGCGGATAAACGCATCGAGTAGCAAGTCTTCCGTGATGAGGCCTTCCTTAACGGCTCTGAGACTTACACGATAATAGCAACCGTCTATCCCACAAGGTTCATAGTACCAAGGCATCAGGTCGTCGAGGCTGATCATCGATAATTCCTCGTCCAGATAGGCTTTCACACGCTGCCCGTCTGACACCAGATGTTCGGCACCCATATAGTCCTGGAAGCAGGACTTGTAGATGTCGAGCAGTCGCGATTCGGGATAGTCATGCATCTGCCGATTGACGAATCTCTCTATGTCCTGTGCCGAGATTGTCTGCTTTGGCCTGCACGATGCAAAGAGTACAAATGCTGCCAGTGCCATCAGAATCAGCGGGATGCTAAACTTATATTTCCTGCACATCGCCTTTTCCCGTTACTTTCTTACAATCACGCTGCCACTGGCTTGATGCGTAGCCAATATCAGCACTTCGGCTATCTGGACATGCTCGGGCGCATTCGTGACATAGACCGCTACATCGGCGATGTCATCACCCGTGAGCGGCCTGATACCCTTATATACGTTGGCGGCGCGGGCGGTATCACCATGAAAGCGTGTATTGCTGAAGTTCGTCTCCACGAGGCCCGGCTTCAGGTTCGTCACGCGGATGGCAGTATCGGCCACATCAATGCGCAGGCCGTCCGTAATCGTCTTCACGGCAGACTTCGTGGCACAATACACATTGCCGCCGGCGTATGCCGCATCGCCAGCCACAGAGCCAATGTTGATGACGTGCCCGCGATTGCGCGCCACCATACCCGGCACCACGAGGCGCGTCATCGTCAGCAACCCCTTGATGTTCGTGTCAATCATCGTGTCCCAGTCCTCCGGGTCGCCCTTGTATTCCGCCTCTAAGCCGAGAGCCAGCCCAGCATTGTTCACCAGCACGTCGATGGCATTCCATTCCTCCGGCAGCCCTTCGATTGACTTTTCTGCCCGCTTGCTGTCCCTCACGTCGAAGATAAGCGTCAATACCTGAGTGCCCTTGTCGGCCAATTCCTTCTGAATCTCTGCCAGCCGCTCCGCGTTCCTGCCCGTCAGAATCAGCCTGTCGCCGTTCGCTGCGAACTTCTTTGCACAAGCAAGCCCTATGCCGCTTGTGGCGCCTGTTACCAATACCGTCTTATTCATATCTTTTCTCTTTATGCACGATACTTGCCTGCAAAGTTAGCATAAAAAGCGGAATATGCATCGCTTATTGGCGAAAAAGAGAAAAAAGTGCTTATGCGTACAGGTGGCGCTGGAAGTCCTTGAACGTCTGGCGGGCTATGGGTATGCCTCCGAGGGCGTTGATACCTTCGGGCACAGAGCCGAACTTTAGGGCAAGCAACGTCTTGAGCTTATCCTTGCCCAGTTCATCAACACCCGACTGGATATAGGTATTGACGTTCTGATCCACCCGAGGCGTAGCCGTCAGGCCCAGTTGTACCGCAGGCTCGAAGTATTCCAGGATGCCTCGCCAGTTGCTCTCGTCCTTTGCGCCGCCCCTGTGGCACTCGTCGATGATGACAAGGTCGAAGAAGTCCTTGGGATACTGGCCGAAGTAGGGCGAGTCGTCGGGCCCACACATGAACGTCTGGAAGATGGTGAAGAAGATGCTGCCGTTCGTCGGCACACCGCCGTTCCTTGCCACGCTGTCGGGCTTGATGCGCACCATTGCGTCCTTCTTGAAGCCGCCGAAGTCGTTCATTGCCTGCTTGGCCAGCGTGTTGCGGTCGGCCAGGAAGAGGATGCGGGGACGGGTGCCCGTCCCTTTCAGGTTCCATCGTGCCTCGAACAGTTTCCAGGCGATTTGGAAGGCGATGAATGTCTTGCCCGTGCCTGTGGCCAGCGTGAGCAGGATGCGCCGTTCGCCTCTGGCGATGCCTTCCAGCACGCGCCTCACAGCCGTTTCCTGATAGTAGCGGGGTTGCATCACGCCGTCGCTGTAGAAAGGTGTGGCGTTCAGTTTGTCGCGCAACTCGTTGGGCTGTCCGTAGATGCGACTCCAGAGGGTGTCCGGCGAGGGATAGCTTGTGACGAAGTGCTCCCCCATCGTCTCGCGGTCCATCTCGTATATCTCGTTGCCGTTAGTGGCATAGGTAAAGCGGATGCCCAGCATGTCGGCATACTCCTTCGCCTGCGGCACACCCTCGGCGTAGCTCAGTTCGTCGCTCTTGGCTTCCACGATGGCCAGCTTCACGCCTTTGTACATCAGCACATAGTCGGCCCTCTTGGGCTTTCCCTTCTGCGACTGGCTTATCTTGCCTCGGGTGAAGGTATATTCTGTGGTGATGCGCGAGCCTTCCTTCATGCCCCAGCCTGCGGCCTTCAGCTGTGGGTCTATCTTATGCAATCTGGTATCCGATTCGTTCATATTTCTTCGGTTTATTTTGTGATTTCGGGAATTATATCTATTTTTGCAGATGAATTACTTATACATAGGAATTATGACAGCTGCACAAATGGGCGCACTGAACGCCGAAATATTGCGAAACCTTGGTATTATTGCCGAGGATGAATCCATGCTGGCGCGTATAGCCAAGTACCTTCGTAATATGGTAAAGTCGAAGCAAGACCCAACGCTTTTCACGAAAGAAGAGTTCTTTAGCCGAATTGACGAGGCCAAGAAGCAAGCTGAAGAAGGTAAGGTAACGACCTTCGACAATCTGGATGACATGAACGCTTGGCTCAATTCGCTGTAACAATGTTCAGGATTAGTTACACCACCAGGGCGAAGGAAGACCTTGCCCGATTGAAAGCCGAGGAACCCAAGAGTTTCCAAAAAGCGATACAACTTCTTAATGAACTTGCCATTCATCCACGCATGGGAACAGGTAAGCCCGAACCCCTTTCGGGAGACCGTGCTGGTCAGTGGAGTCGTCGTATCACAAAGAAGCATCGTTTGGTTTACGAAATCCACGACACAGAGGTTGTTGTCCTGGTGCTCACGGCTTACGGACATTATGGTGACAAGTAATCTCTCCATCTTCATCATACTATCCTTCAAATACCTCCCGTAGCATCGCTTGTTTCAGGGCGTCGCACTCCTCCAGGGAGCAAAGGTACAAATAAGTGAGCGAAAAACAAATAAACGCCTTCACTTTTTTTCGGAACGGCGGCATAATCGCAATTCCTGAACAAAAATTTTCTTTGAAAAATGTGTAACAGCCTACATGCCTACACAAAAACATGGTTAATCATCTGTAAATATGAAAGTTCATGGTGTCACAAGCCTACACAAAGCCTACACGATGCCTACACTGAGCCTACATTCATCGTACATTCGGCGGGGATGGATTTTGTGTATGAAGTGTGTAGGCATCGTGTAGGCTCAGTGTAGGCTTTGTGTAGGCTCGAAAATGCTTCAATCCCTTTATCCATGCTGGTTTTGAGAGATTTTGTGTAGGCATGTAGGCTGTGTCGCGATTTTGAAAAAGAAAAAGTGAGTTTCTGCCTTTGATTCCGGCGGGAACTTGCGCAAGAAACGGCTCCTGCTTGCGCAAGTATTTCGGTTTATCAAGGCAAGCGCAAGCAAACTGAATCCCAAACAATAAAAGCACCTCTCCGTACGTTATTAATGTATGATGTACACAGAAAGAAAAAGAAAAGGTTGCGTGCTGATTGCGCTCGTCATTATGAGCGTAGGCACGCTGTTCGGCCAGACACGCACCACAGTGAGCGTGGATAAGATTTGGGATGAAGGCACGCACGCCGCCTTCACGTCGCTGACGAAGTTCAACGGCAAGTACTATTGCGCGTTCCGCGAGGGCTACAGCCACATCTTCGACGAGGACGGACGGGCGGAAGGGAAGGTGCGCATACTGGAATCGCGGAACGGACGGAAGTGGCGGTCGGTGGCTTGCTTCGGAATGGAAGGTATCGACCTGCGCGACCCCAAGCTCTCCGTGACGCCCGACGGACGCCTGATGGTCACCATTGGCGGCTCGGTGTATCGGGAGCGTAAGCATGTCCACTCGGTGCCGATGGTATGCTTCAGCGAGGACGGCAGGCACTACTCGGCACCCGAGCCCATCGTGATTGACGAGCGGGCAAGGACCACCCACGACTGGGTGTGGCGCGTGACTTGGCATGAGGGCGTGGGCTACGGCGTCAGCTATTCGGGTGCACTACGGGATACCCTCGCCCTGCTGCGCACAACGGACGGCATCCGCTACGACCTCATCACGAAAATCGGCATCAATGGCTTTCCCAACGAGACCACCCTGCGCTTCATGCCCGACGGCCGCATGCTGATGATGGTGCGGCGCGACGGCAGCGACGGGCAAGGCTACTGGAGCGTGAGCCGACCTCCCTACACGGAATGGGAATGGAAACCGATGGGCTTTCGCATCGGCGGACAGGACTTCGTGGTGCCAGAGGGCGAGCACATCGTCGTAGGCACGCGCACCTACTTCACTCCCGGGCATTGCAAGACGGCACTTTTCAAGGGGACAACCCAGGGGAATTGGGAGGAAGTCTATGTGCTGCCCTCGGATGGAGACACCAGCTATCCCGGCCTGCTCATCGAGAAGGATGAGGTGTGGGTGAGCTACTACGCCTCCACCGCAAATGCCGGAAAGACAGCCATTTATCTTGCGAAGCTACCCCTCGCGCTTTTCAAGTGACGGGAGGACAGCCCAGCTGCGTGATGTCCCGAAGCACGGGGTTGAGGGCCAGCATCCGCGGGTTGCCGACGAGCACCATCTGCTCGCGCGCCCGGGTCATTGCCACATTGAGTCGGCGGTCGATGAGCGTTCCGCCCTCCTCGAATGTCTGGGCACAAAGGAAGTCGAGTTGATGGGGCAACTGGACGGTGAAGCCGTAGATGATGACATCACGCTGGCTTCCCTGATAGCGCTCCACGGTGTCGATGGTAATCTGGTCGAGCAACGGCGTAGCGTAGGCGGCAATATGCTTACGCACCAGTGCAATCTGATGGCGGTAGGGAACGATGATGCCCAACGTGGCCTCGGGCAGGAAGGGGCGATTGTTCAACACATACAGACGATAGACGGCGTAGGCCACGCGGCTGATAATCTGCGCCTCGGCAGTATTCACCTTGGGCGAATCGCTGTGTCGGGGACGTCGAGAAGGTAAGAATACCACACGCCGACTGGCCAGCAACTGCTGCATCGGGTCGGCCTCATCAAGGCAAGGGAAGGAAAGCGCCTGCAGCTGATGGGGCATTGGGACAGGCCGAAGTGCACCGCCGTAGAAGTGGCTGTTGGCAAAGTCGGCCACCTCGGGATGCATACGCCCCTGATGGTCGAAGCGGAAGACAAAGGGCGAGTCGTCCTGTGGATGAGCACGCTGTTCCAAACGCAAGAGGCGCTGGAAGAAGGATTCGCGACAATCCATGAGCCCGATGGCATGGAGCCGTTCGTCGGTGACAACCGAGTCGGCTGTCTCCTGCTGCACCACTGCCGGCAGCTGCTTGTGGTCGCCGATGAGCACGAAACGGCGAATGGCGTTCCCCGTTCCATAGCGCGCACAAAGCAGACCCAGCAAGTGAGGTTCCAAGATCTGCGAGGCTTCATCGACAATCGCCAACGAGAAACCGCGTAGTTGGAAGAGTTCCTGATGAGCGGTCATGCTGGTGGTGGTAGCCACGATGATATGCGTCTCAACCAGTTGGCGACGGAATTCGTCGATATTCTCACAGGCACGGGCACGTTCGGCAAGCAGATGAGGACGATATAGCTCGGGACACGACTGCGGCGAACCGATGCGCAGGAAGTTCATCCCCGCTTCGTGCAACTTGCTGCATATCTCATCGACAGCCCGGTTCGTATAGGACAGGAGCAGCACACCCTCGTTGTGCGTACGCAACTCCTCGGCCAAAATGTGCATCAACCCGTAAGATGTCTTGCCCGTCCCGGGAGGACCGATAAGCAAGAAGTAGTCCTGCGCCTGCATGGCCTGCGTTACAAGACAGTTGAAGTGAGGATATTGCCCGCCCATGCTGTAATCGCCCTGCAATGTGATGCCAATATCGGCTTGCGGACGGCGAATGCCCAAAAGCAATTCGCGACGCTCGTCAGTGGCTGTAATCAAGGAAAAGACAGAGCGATAGAGGGACGTGAAGCTGGATTCGGTGGTGTCGTGCTCGACTGCCCATAGGCGTCCGTCGTCGGGCTGAAAGACGTGGGTGTTGTGTTGCGTGGCGCGAAGCTGCAGGACGATATGCTGCGTGTCAAGTTCCACGATATAGGCCCGCGACACCCATCCGCGTCGCACGTCGGGTTCCTCACCCTCGGCATACGGATAGACCACCACAATGTCTCCTTGCCGAAAGTTGGGCAGGTAGTCGTGATGCTCCTCGGGTCGGCGCAGGAGCAGGAAATCGACACCCTGCTCCGCCGTTTCCTCGCCCTCGCTCCAAGTGCGCTCGATATGGAGGCCGGCAAAGAGGTTGCCCGCCACAAGCCGCTCCTCGGCGCTGCTGTTCCACAAAGCCGCCATGCCGCTGGCCTCGCGCGCGGGCGTACCTATTTTAGATAATAGATGCTCGCGAGCTACGAACGTAAGCATGCGATGGAAATAGGTTCGTGTGAGTTCATCGGCTCCCTGCACCGTGTCGAGCAAGCTGGCAATTTGCGGCCGCTGAAACTCTTGCCAAAGACGCCCCGACTGCTGGGCAGTGTTCAGATGCTCGGGTGTAAGGCGCTCCAGAACCTTCGACCCGCCCTGGCTCAGGCGGAACTCGCCCCAGACAATCTGGTTTCGCAACTGCAGTGCACGAAAGAGCAGATGGGGCGCAGGGCCCTCCTTGACAAGCCCGTCGGCATACTTGCTGTAGAGAAGATACGAGGAAATCTCGTCGTTGCGCAGGCCGTAATCGTAGTGGAGCACTGCCTGATAGAGCAGCATCTGGACGTAGTGCGGCTCCTTGTGAGCATCGCTTCCAAAGGCACGTTTGCCCGATTTCTGCTCCATGAGCACATGGTAGTCGTCCTGCATGAGGTCCATACGCCCCTGAAGTCCGAGTTTCTCGCAGAAGAAAGAAGGTTCGACGAGCAGATGTTCGCGATGGAGCAGCGAATCCTCTTGCATGGCGATGTCGAGCAACTGACGTATGTGCGTCTGCTGCGCCTGAGCATCACGGTGGAAACCCTCCATGCTCTCACGGTTCGTAGCCAACTCCAACGCATTGCGATGCATGAAACGCAACGCTGTATCGCGGTAGGAAGATTCCTCGCCCTCGCGCCTGTTCACCTCTTCGTCGAGCATCTGACTGGCCAAGTTTCCCAGCAGAATCGCCCGGCTGTGTGCCACTGGATAGAGGCGGCGTAGGAGATGGACGTATGGGCTGGCACCGTATTCGGTGAAACATGCAGCGATGGCCGACACATCCATCAGATAGTCGGGTTCCAGGATGATGAGTTCGGGATAGAGCACCCCGTCACGTTCCTCGACATGGACGAGGTTCAGCTGCGAACCGACGGAAAGCAAAGAAGCCAGATAGCTCCACTGGCCCATGCGGTTGCTCTCATCGGCATACGCTACACGCAAGGGTTCGCCCTGCAAGCCGTCGTCGGGCACTGCGGTAATGAAAGTATCGTCCCACGAAGTGACACATACGCGCAGATAATCTGTGATTTGTCGCCGATACAGACGAGCATCCTCATCCGTCGGCAGTAGTGCGAGAAGCGACTGAGGAATAGGTGTATCAGAGAGTACAGCCAGAAGTTCGGCCACTGCCTGCACATCATGGGGCAGTGTATCCGCCAGTTCGTCGTCGCTTCGGGCTGAGAGGTCGCGACATCGTCCACGACAGGCATTCAGTCGGAGAGAGAGTGTGCCCTGCACCTTGTGTTCGGAGAGCAGATAGGTGAGCCGGGCAAAGGGACCGCTAAAGTCGAGACGGCTCTCGGCGGTGGCTTCGGCAAGTACGAGACAAAGAATCCGATACAATTCCGTGTATCGGACCCTTATGTCATTTGCCTTGTTACGAAGTACGGCAGAGAGTTCTGCGTAGTGTGCGGTCATATATTTCTCACCACTTGTCTGTTCGGAAGGGTGCTACGTGCAAGTCGCTCTTGGTGCGCAGCGTGCAGGTGGGATTGTCAGCCCATCCGTAGCGCACAGCCACAGGATAGGTGACGTCGGGACAAGTGACCACAACCTCTGCCTCGCCATTGGTACGGGCCTTTGCCACATGCCACTTGCCATCGGGGCCAGCCATGATGAAGCCAGGCAAATTGTCCTCCTGCACCAGCGGTTCGCTACCCTCGGGCAGAGAGAAGGCGATATGTGCCTCGCTGCCCTTCACCGTCATGCACTCGTAAATGGGCGCCGTAAAGGGGGTCTTCTTCTTTCCGTAGGTGTTATGCAGTGCCACGGCGGCCAGACGGCGGCCAAGCTCGCGTTTGGTTTTCGGGTGTATGTCACGCGGATCGCCCAAGTCGATGTTCACCGCCATGCCCGTATTCTCCAGACAGAGAGCATGTGCCTGCGACTCGCGCAGCAGTGCCCACTTGGATTCCGGCTGGCAGTCGCTCGGTGCAAGGTAGTTTGCCAACTGCACGAAGTAGAACGGCATCTCGGGCTGTCCGAAGCGATGGCGCCAGTCCTGTATCATTGTCTGGAACAGGCTCTCGTATTGGCGGTCGCCCCCTACATTGCTACATCCCTGATACCAGATGACACCACGAATCGGGAAATCGAGCAACGGATGTATCATGGCATTGTAGAGCGCGGTGGGGAAGTTCGGGTTGCCCTTCACCGTGGGCATGGAAGGGAGTTCCTGAAGCACCGTGCTGGCCATTATGCGCCAGGTATCGGCAAGCGAGATGCGATGCTGGTCGTCCAGCTGCACGAAGATTTCGTCCTTTCCACCGGTGATTCCACCATTTCCACCAGTGTCCAGAATGCGCACAGCAAGCACGTTCCGTCCCACCTTCACCAGTCGGCCGGGGATGGTGTAACGCGACTTGCTGGTGATGGTGCCAGTGGTTCCCACCGCTTCTCCATTCCAGAAGCTGATGTTCTGGTCGTCGATATTGCTCAGGCTCAGTGTCAGGTCCTTACCGGCCCAATCCGCTGGAATGTCTATCGTGTGGCGCATCCATGCAATGCCGTCGAAGTCTTTCAACCCCGCATTCTCCCATGCGCCCGGCACCTGCATGGTAGGCCACGAGGCATCGTCGAGTGTTGCACTCTGCCAGCCTGCCACCGTACCTTTGTCCTTGCGGTTCAATGCGTCCTGCCCCATCTTCTCGATTTTCTCTTCGCTGTAATCCGCAGCCCGAATCAGAGCCATCTGCTCCTGGAAGCCCTGCACGCCATCTAGTGCCTCGCAGCTTGTCCATGCCTGAGCCACCGTGCCACCCCAGTCATCGTCGATTAGACCAATGGGCACGCCGAGCTCTTCCCACAGGCGCAAACCATAGAAATAACAGAGCGCACTGAAATTGGGGACATACTCGGGCGAGCACTCCTGCCAGCCGCCCATATTGAGCGTCACCTGTTCCTGCGGCCGCAGGCTCGTCGCTTTCTTCACCTGCCTGAGGCGAATCATGGGATAGTTGGCATTACGCACTTCCTCTTCGTAGTTCAGCACCTTGCCCCACCCCACTACGGGCATCTCCATGTTGCTCTGTCCGCTTCCGAGCCACACCTCGCCCACGAGCACATTGCTGAGTGTCAATTCCTCGCCGTCGGAGAAAGTCATCGTGTGTGCCTTGCGGCTGGCTTTCGGTGTGTCGAGCAAGAGCGTCCAGCGTCCTTGCCCGTCGGCTGTGGTCGTCACTTTCGCCTTAGCCCATGAGGTGGAGAGCGTTACAGTACTGCGCGGCGTGGCCGTACCTTTAATCTTCAGTGTACTTTGCTGCTGCACCACCATGTTGTCGGTAAAGTGCGTGGGCAGCGTGATGCGTGCTTGTGCTGTGGTGAAGGCAAAGCAGGCGATTGTCAGTAGAGAAAAATACTTTTTCATGTGTGTTTGTGAATAATATCTCCGCAAAGTTAGCAATTATCTTTCTTTTCCTTGCATAAATTCGCCGAAAAGCGTTTTGCATTCCGATTTTTTCTATACCTTTGTGTGCAGTTACTAAATCAATCATCACTATGAAAAGGAATATTCTTTTAGTTTTGGCAGTTTCACTGCTCAGTCTTCCCCTCTTGGCACAGCCCAAGATTGTTGCTCACCGTGGCTTCTGGCGCACTGCAGGTAGTGCACAGAATTCGCTCACCGCACTGCAGAAAGCAGCTGAGCTGGGGATTTATGGTTCCGAGTTCGACGTATGGCTGACAGCCGACGGCGTGCCCGTGGTGTTCCACGATGCCGTATGGGACGGTATGCGTATCGAGGATACGAAGTACACCGACCTGATGAACAAGCGTCTCGGCAACGGCGAGTTCCTCCCCACCCTGCAGCAATATCTGCAGCTCTTCGCCAAGACGCCCTACATCCGCCTCATTTTCGAGATTAAGACCCACAAGACACCCGAGCGCAACCGGGCCGTAACGGAACTGGGCGTGAAACTGGTGCGCGAGCTGGGACTGGAGAACCGCACGGACTACATTGCCTTCAGCAAATATGTCTGCGAAGTGCTCCATGAGATTACACCCAAGAGCAATATTGCTTATCTGAATGGCGACCTCTCGCCCCAGCAGATTAAGGAAATGGGCATCTCGGGCATCGACTATAATCAGAAGGTGTTCATTCAGCACCCCAATTGGGCCAAGCAGGCCAAGGCGCTGGGTATTGAGGTTAATGTGTGGACGGTGGATGGCGACGAGGACCTCGCCAAGTTTGCCGCCATGCCGGGCATCGATATCATCACCACCAACGACCCCGACAAACTGAAGGCCATCTTGGAGAAGAAGTAAGCCCCCTATTCGAGGGAAAGCATACAGCAAGCGGCACATCGTCCAACAACGGTGTGCCGCTATTTTGTTAGGAGGGGGAGGGAGCTACTTGTTCAGCGTCCACGTATAGCCGTCCTTCGTATCCTTCACCTCGAAGCCTAAGGCAGCCAGGTCGTCACGAATCTTATCGCTGAGCGCCCAGTTCTTCTCGGCCTTGGCTTGCATGCGCTGTTCGAGCAGCATGTTCACGACGGCACCGAAAGCCTCCTCGCGGGCCTTGCTCGTGGCACCTTTGTCTTCCGTGAGACCCAGAATGTCAAAGGCAAAGGTGTGGAACACCTCGGCAAGTGCCTGAGCAACCTCGGTTGTGATACTGGCTTTCTTGTCGGCCAGCGTGTTGATGATGCGACATGCGTCGAAGAGATGCCCGATAACGATGGGCGAGTTCAGATCGTCGTTCAATGCCTCGTAGCACTTCTGGCGCAATTCATCCACCTGCTTCATCTCCACCTGAGGCTGTCCCTTCACTTTCTGTCCTTCAGAAAGACGCTTCAGAGTCTTCCATCCTTCCATGAGGCGGGCCAGTCCCTTCTCGGCTGCCTGCAGAGCATCGTTGCCGAAATCAACCGTCGAGCGATAGTGAGCCTGCAGGATGAAGAAGCGGATGGTCATGGGCGAATAGGGTTGCGAGAGTTTCTCGTGCTCGCCCGAGAAGAACTGCGGCAGCGTGATGAAGTTATTGTACGACTTACCCATTTTCTTCCCTTCGATGGTAATCATGTTGTTGTGCATCCAGTAGTGCACCATCTGGTCGCCCTGCGACGCCACTGCCTGTGCAATCTCGCATTCGTGGTGGGGGAAGATGAGGTCCATGCCACCGCCGTGGATGTCGAAATGGCTGCCGAGATACTTACGTCCCATTGCCGTACACTCGCAATGCCAGCCGGGGAAGCCGTCACTCCACGGACTTGGCCAGCGCATGATGTGCTCGGGTTGAGCCTTCTTCCATAGGGCAAAGTCGGCCTGACGGCGCTTCTCGCCGATGCCATCCAATTCGCGCGAAGCATCTTTCACCTCGTCCAGATTGCGCCCCGAGAGGATGCCATACTTGTATGCCTTGTCATACTTCTCCACATCGAAATAAACCGACCCGTGGCTCTCATAGGCGAAGCCATTGTCGATAATCTGCTGTACGAGCTGCTGCTGTTCGATGATGTGACCCGTGGCATGCGGTTCGATGCTGGGCGGGAGGCAGTTCAGGGCTGCCATTGCCTCGTGGAAGCGGTTGGTGTAATACTGCGCCACCTCCATCGGCTCCAGCTGTTCCAAGCGTGCCTTCTTCGCAATCTTGTCCTCGCCCTCGTCGGCATCGTG
>JAEEGL014716008.1_pt1 | contig 24427 bp, 22 predicted proteins | sample 9134231 | NCBI WGS metagenome assembly JAEEGL01 (sample SAMN16246548, study PRJNA631951) | gut metagenome | biome: gut microbiome; feature: rumen; material: fiber-attached | host: Bos | place: Iran: Karaj | collected 2018-10
GGTGCGAAGGTCAAAGGAGACCTCGCCCGACTTGAACTGGACCAGCTGGTCCGCAGCCGTAGCGCCCATCGCGAGAACCGTGAGGAGGGCCAAGGCCAGAATTGCAATTTTCTTCATGTTTGACTCTTTCGCTATACCTATACTGCTACGCCCCTAGTGGCGCAACGCGGCGAAGAATACATGAGGGGGGGGGCTTAGTCAAACGTTTTCTTGATTTTTTCGGAATGGGGTATAATGGGGCAAAAAACGAAGAAATAATATGGAGTCTGAGGCCAATCCAGAGAAAGAACGATCGGATGCCGAAAACCCAGGGGGACAAGAAAAATGGCTGGCATGGAGCCAGCCATTGCAGTCCCGGACGGGGTGATGGTGAAGGATGTTATTTGACGGAGAACGAGTTCACATCGATTTTCGTCTTGTCCATGAATTCCTTGTCCACTTCGCCGACGATTTCCAAGGTGGTATCGGGCGTGACGGTGATGCCGCGCCAGTCATCATCGTCGATTTCGATGATGATTTCGCCTGTGGCGTCGCGGAAGAGATATTTTTCGTCGCCGAGGGAGGAGACGATCTTCCCGGTCAGGACGACGGGAGTGTCGTCGCGCATGGAGAGAGCCTGCTGGACGGTCGTGGCCGATCCGCCAGCGCCGGGGCCGACAAATCCGCCGCCAGTCTGGGCCAGGGCGGAGATGGAGATGAGCATGGAGATGGCGACGATTGCGAGTTTTTTCACGATTGGAGTCCTTTCGGGTGATTGGTCGGGGAAAGTATCCAGTGAGAGGAAGCGGGAGTCAAGCAATATGCTGGGACGCGCGATTGTCGCATGGACGATGGTCGCTTTGGGGATTGTCTCGGGGACGTTTTTCAAGCGCCCGTGCGAGAACACGAGCGAGAAAAAGGACGAATAATATGCGCAGGACGAGTAGGATGAGGGGGAGGGAGGAAAAGGGTCGTCGGAGGGAACGACGGATTACTTTTCGGAGATGTCTTCTTCGACTTCCTTGTTGGCGTTTTCGTCGCGGCCGAGGGCCTTGTTGGCGCCTTTCTTGAGCTTGCGCCAGACGACGCCGAAGACGACGCCGAGGGCGATGGCGACGCCGGCGATGGCCTGCACGGTGTAGGACATGACGGAGGGGTCGATGTAGGCGAGGGGCATGGTTATTGTCCTTTCTTGGATTGCTGTTTGGCGATGAGGGTTTGGAGAATCCAGCGTCCGGCGGCTTCGCCGGCGTGGCCGGGATTGAAGAAGTTGTCGCGGAGGGTCTTGTCGATGCGGTCGGCGAATTGGGCGGGTCGGGCGAGGAAGTCCTCGAGGATGGCGGGGACACGGGAGAGGTCGGCGGGGTCGACGGAGACGCCGACCTGGTCGCGGAAGGTGATGTTGACGGGCGGCAGGCCGATTTTTTCCCATTCGGGGTTGACGACCTTCATGGGGGTGTTGACGAAGAGGACCGGGCGGCGGGTGGTGAAGGCGTATTCGTAGGCGATGCCGGACCAGTCAGTGACGAGGAGGTCGGCGTCGCGGACGGGGAAGGGGGCGGCGAAGTCGAGTTCGACGACGATGTCGGGTGCATCGGCGTACTTGGCGGCGATGGCCTGCATTTTCGCGGGGGAGCGCCGGGTGTACTGGGGGTGGGGGCGGAGGTGGATTTCGCGTCCGGGGCCGCGGAGGACGGCGAGGAGGGCGTCGAGGGGTTCTTCGAGGAGGTTGCCGGGCTGGTGGGAGGGGGCGACGAGGACGAGGAGCGGGGAACCGGCGGGTTTGGGGGGGCGGGCGGCGGGGGGCGGGACGTCGCGGAAGAGAATGTCGAAGAAGGGGTAGCCGGTGGGGACGAGGGTCTTTGGCTTGAGGTTGTAGAGGCGCTCGGTGGCGCGGTGTTCGTCGATCTGGTTCTGGCCGTTGGCGAAAATGACGTCGAAGTGGTCGAAGGCGCCCTTGCGGTAGGTCATGTGGACGGAGGCGGGGGCGTGGTCGAGGTAGACGTACTGGACGTCTTTGCGGACGTAGGAGCGCTTGAGCTGGTAGGTGCCGAGGTCGGGGGTGGTCATGACGACGATGTCGGCGTCCATCTTCATCATGAGGGGGATGATGCGGACCGGACCGATGTAGTAGGCGCGGAGCTTGGGGCGGGACTCGGCGAGGGCGAAGACGGCGTCCTTGGGGTCGTTGGTGACGTAGTGGATGGTGGCGTTGGAGTGGTCTAGGAGCCACTCGACGACGCTTTGGAGGTAGCGGTAGTAGCCACCGCCCTCGGCGTAGAAGACGATGTGCTTGTTGGCGACGGAGAAGAAGCGCTTCCAGTCGCGCTTTTCGCGTTTTTTGTCCTCGGGGGAGACGGCGGCGGAAGCGCGGAGCCCGGCCTCGAACTTGGTGAGTTCGGCCTGGGCGGCGCGGAGGGCGGGATAGTCGACGCGCTTGGCGGGGGGCATGTTCCAGTTGCAGGCGAGCTGGACGAGGATGGAGAAGAGGTTGGAGCAGACCCAGTAGAGGCCGACGCCGAGGCCGACGAAGGCGCCGAGGAAGAGCGAGATGGCGATAGAAATGCCGTTGGTGGTCCACTGGGCGGCGCGGGACTGTTCGCGCTGGAGGGGGTTGATGCGGTTCTGGGCGAGGCCCAGGAGCCAGGCGGAGGCACCGGCGGCGAGGGGCATGAGCCAGGCGAGGCCGCCGTCTGTGGCAGGGACGAGGCCGACGGCGCCGGCGCCGGGGGCGGAGGCCACGTCGCCGATGACGCGGACGAACGCGATGAGGATGACAATCTGGATGGCGAGAGGGACGAGGGAGAGGAGGGGGTGGTAACCTTCCTGCTTGTAGAGCTCGGCGGTTTTTTCGCCGATGGTGTCGTTGTCGCCGTAGTGGTCGAGCTTGAGGCGGATGGTGCGGGGCAGGAGGGAGACCATCTTGAGGGAGTTGGCCTGGCACCAAAGGGAGACGGGGTACTGGAGGATTTTTGTGAGGAACGTGAAGAGGACGATATCCGCCCAGTGGTTCGGCACCAGGTGGTGGCAGGCGTCCATGAGCAGGGCGAAGAATTGGACGATGGCGGTCATGGCTTCAGGGCGGAAAGAGGACAGACGATGATGCCGTCGGGGCGACGGTAGGCGATGTCGCCGTCGGCGACGAGGACGATGAGGAAGGAGGGGCGGGAGAGTTTTGCGGGGTCGAGCTTGGCTGCAAGAGCTAGAAGGGAACGGGCTCCCTTTTCAATCAATGTGGCACCGCCCAGTTTGATTTCGACGAGTCCGAAGGAGCCGTTGCGGAGGCGGATGACGGCATCGCATTCAAGACCGGATTTATCGCGGTAGTGGCGAATGTCACCGTCGAGGGCGTCGGCGTAGGCCCGGAGGTCGCGGACGGCGAGGGTCTCGAAAAGGAGACCAAAGGTCGGAAGATCGCGCAGGATGTCGGCGGGGGCGAGCCCCAGGGCGGCGGTTGCGATGGATGGGTCGGTAAAATGGCGGGTGTCAGTGGTGCGGATGGGGGTTTTTGCTCGGAGATTAGGGCACCAGGCGGGGAGATCTTCGACGACGAAGAGCTTGCGGAGGGCGGAGAGGTAGTCGGAAACGGTGTCTTCCGAGAAGGAATCGGCTTCGTTGGCGGCAACATCGTCGCGGATGACGGTGGCTGCGGACTGAGTGCCTTGAAGGCGTGCGAGGCTTCGGAGGAGGCGGTGGGCGGTGTCGGGATTGCGGAACACACCATCGACGCGAGAGATGTCGGCGGAGGCAACGGCGTCGAGGTAGTCGATGGCGTGGTCGAGAGCGCGGCGCCCGGGCATGTCCACGGCGGCGGGCCAGCCGCCACGGCAGAGAGCAAAAGCAATGTCCTCGAAGGAAGCTCCGGCGGTGGCACCTGTTGGGTCTGTGCCGTTGAAGAGATCGCCTAAGGAAACGGTGCCGGATGACTCGCCGCTTTCCCAGAGGCTCATGGTGCGCATGCGTAGGCGGGCGATGCGTCCGGTTCCGGTGTGGAAGGTTGCGTCGGCCTTGGGAGGGACGCTGGATCCGGTGAGGATGAAAAGTCCTTGGGTTTGCGTGCGGTCCACGGCGTGGCGGACAGCATCCCAGAGGACGGGGGCGACCTGCCATTCATCTAAAAGGCGAGGTTTTGGGCCTTCTAGGAGGGCGCTGGGGCGGATTTGGGCAAGGGCGAGGTTTTGGGGCAGACGATCCGGGTCGTCCAGCGCGAGAACGCTGTTGGCTGCTTGTCCGGCGGTTGTTGTTTTGCCGCACCACTTGGGGCCTTCGATCAAGACAGCCCCTTTGAGGGTGAGCTTGTCCTGAAGTAGGGAGTCTGCGATGCGTTTCCGATAGGTTTTCATCGAGTTGAAAAATCAACGTTTTTCAACGAAATGTCAAGTGCGTTCGGCGAGTTGGCGCGATTTTGTTCGGCGAGTTGGCGCGATTTTGTTCGGCGAGTTGGCGGCGGGGCGGGTCAGGCGGGGCGGAGAATTTGGCGGTAGAGGGCGTCAATGGAGGGGAGGTCGAGGGCGACGGGGTGGTTTTTGAGTCGGACGGGGTTGACAGAGGAACGGAGCGTGGCGAATTGTTCTTCGGTGGCGGCGGGGATGGGGAGGTCGAAGGAGTCGACGAGGGATTTGAATTTGGCGGCGGCGGCTTCGGGGGAGGGACAACCCATGGCATCGGCTATGCCTTGGAAGGCGTCGGCGAGGGTTTCAGGACCGCGCGGATCGCAGCAGCGGTCGGCATGGGCGAGCATCCAGGGGAAGAGAGCGCGGTCGCAGAGGGCGGCGGCGTGGCCGTGGGCGATGCCGAAGAGAGAGGTGAGCTTGTAGCACATGGCGTGGCCGGCGGTGGTCTGGGTGACGTTGATGGCCTGGCCGGCTCGGTGGGCGGCGCGGAGCATCCCCGCGTTGCCGTCGGGGGTGTTGGCGAGATAGCCGTCGAGGTTCGCGAGGACGCCGCGGATGGCATCGCGGCTGAATACGCGGCTTTCTGGGGTGGAATTGACGGACCAGAACGACTCGACGGCGTGGCAAAGCGCGTCGAGCATGGTGGCCTTGCGCTGGTAGGAGGGGAGCGTTTCAAGCGCTGAGGGGTCGAAGAGGACGGCGGAGGGAATGATGGAGTCGTGGGTGACGGACTGCTTGGCGCCGTTGTAGTAGATGACGGCGTAACGGGTGGCCTCGGAACCGGTGCCGGCGGTTGTGGGCATGGCGAGGAAGGGGATGTCGTTGGGGACGATGTCCTGTTCGAGGTAATTCCGCGCGGGGTCGAGGTTGGCGTAGAGCTTGACGCATTTGGCGACGTCCATGGCGGAGCCGCCGCCCACGGCAAGGATGGCGTCGCACCCGGCGGCGCGGAAGCGCGCGACGCCGTCGGCCACCGACTCGTAGAGCGGGTTGGGCTGGAAATCCGAGAAGCGGACGACGGGGAGGCGGGCCTCGATGGCAGTGAGTTTCTCGGAAAACCGCTTCAGGAACGCCAGCGATGGGTCGCAGACCAGGAACAGGCGCGTGACGCCAGCTTCGGCGAGCCAGGCATCGAGCGAGGCATAATCGTTTTCTGCGGTGAGGATGCGCTGTTCCACGGTCATTCCTCCGGAATGAGCGTGATGATGTCCTTGATGGACATGCACATGGCATCACATTCCTGTGCGCGATGGTTTTCGAGGATGGTGCGGGCGGCCTTCTGCATGGCGGGGAAGCCGGTGCGGGTGAGCTGGTTCGCGTAGATCACGATGTTGGCGCCACGTTTCTTGAATTCCTCCTCCGTGACCGAATTGAACGAGGTCGGCACCAGCACGATGGGCGTTGTGGCATCCTTCGCACGGAACTTCTCGATGAATTCGAAGATTTCGGCGGGGTCCTTCTTGCGGGAGTGAATCATGATGGCGTCGGCCCCGGCTTCGACGAATGCGAAGGCGCGGGCGAGGGCGTCATCCATGCCGCGTTCGAGGATGAGGGATTCGATTCGGGCGCAGATCATGAAATCTTTCGTTTTCTGCGCATTTTTGCCAGCTCGGATCTTAGCGGAGAAGTTCTCGATGGTATCCTGGGTCTGGGCGACTTCGGTGCCGAAGAGGGAGTTTTTCTTGAGCCCGGTCTTGTCCTCGATGATGACCATGGAGACGCCCATGCGTTCGAGGGAGCGGACGGTGTAGACGAAGTGCTCGGTCAGACCGCCGGTGTCGCCATCGAAGATGATGGGCTTGGTGGTGACCTCCATGATGTCGTCGATGGTGCGGAAGCGGGAGGTCATGTCGACAAGCTCAATGTCGGGCTTGCCCTTGGCGGTGGAGTCGCAGAGGGACGAAACCCACATGGCATCGAACTGTCGGGTGCCGCCGTTTTCATGGACGACGGTCTTTTCGACGATGAGGCCGGTGATGCCGCTATGGGCTTCCATGGCGGTGGCGAACCCCTTCATGGCGAGGGTCTTGCGAAGGCGCGCGCGGCGGACGTCGGGGAGGGACAGCTCGGCGCGTGCGCGGTCTTCGAGGGCCTTGTATTCGGGGGAGGCGTCGTAGGGAAACTCGACGAGGCGGCCGCCATAGGCGGCGAGGAGGGAGACGACTTCGTCGCGGATGGGCTTCTGGAAGCCAGAGGTCCAGTTGTCGCCGTGGACGACGACATCGGGGCGGAGGCTCTCGATGTTTTCGCGGTAGGAGAGGGTGTTCTGGTCGACGACGCGGGCGACGCCCTTGAGGCTGGCGAAGAGTTTTTTGCGCTCGGCGGCGGGGACGAGCGGAAAGCGCTTGAAGGACGAGACGGCTTCGTCGGAAAAGACACCGACGGTCAGGCGGCCGAGGCGGGCGGCCTTGCGGATGATTTCGACGTGCGCGCCGTGGATGATGTCGGTGGAAAAGGCGAGGTACACCGTGCGGGATTCGATGGCGGCCAGCTTGGCGGAGACGGCGGCGAGGTCCTCGGGGTTGTCGATTTCGGCGCAGAGGAGATCGCGGACATCAAGGGCACGGACGTGCGCGGCGCCGTCGAGGGCGTTGAGGGCGTTTTCGGCGTAGACCTTGGTGTTTCCGGCTTCGCAGAACTCGGCGATCTTATCCAGCCAGAGGTGCCAGTCGGCGCGGTTGAGCTTGTAGAGGGCCTGGGCTTCCATCGAACCCTCTTCGAAGAACTCGATGCCGACTTTCTGGACGAAGCCGTCGCGGACGACGGCCTTGAAGTCCTTTTCGGGAAGCGGGAGCGTGGAAGAGATGGCCATGCAGGAGCCGGGGCAGGCGAGGATCTTGTCGAGAACCTCGTTTTCGAAGACGAGGTCGCCGTGCATCAGGACAATGTTGTCGTCAAGATGTTCGCGGGCGCAATAGATGCTATAGATGTAATTGGTCTTGTCGTAGATGGGGTTCTTGACGAACGTGAAGCGGAGGGGAAGGGCGAGACTGTCGCAGTAGCGGACAAGGACTTCGTCGAAGAGTCCGGTGGTCATGACGACTTCGGAGATGCCCGCATCGGCGAGCTGGCGGAGCTGCCGACTGAGAATGGTTTCGGACGGCGAGATTTCCGTCATGCACTTGGGGTGTTGCGAGGTGAGGACTCCCATGCGGGAGCCGAGGCCGGAATTGAGAATGAGTGCTTTCATCGGGCGAGTGTCTCCATAAAGAGGGACTTGTTGGTTTGCGGGGGCTCCTTGGGGCGGCCGAGGTCGGGGCGGGCACCTTTTGCGACGCGGATTTCGAGGAAGGAGGGACGGGGATCTGGCTCGTGGCGGGCGGCGAGTTCGAGGGAGGAGAAATTCCACTCCGTGGCGGCGGCGACTTCGTCGGCGGTGAGCTCGGTGCCGAGATACTGGCTGGCGGGGGATTGGAGGACGTGGTAGCCGAGGGTGGAGGCGAGTTGTTCGAGGTCGAAGTCACCGGCGACGGTGGGCTGTCCGCCGACGGAGTCGTGGGCGGCGTTGTTGAGGACGATATGGATCAGGTTGGGGCAGCCGGAGCGGGCCGCGATGGCGAGGTTGCCCATTTGCATGAGGGTGGCGCCGTCGCCGTCGAGGCAGACGACGGGGCGTGTGGGCTGCGCCTTGGCGATGCCGAGGGCGATCATGAGGGCGTGGCCCATGGAGCCGACGGTGAGGAAGTCGCGGGAGTGGTCCTGGCCGAGGCGCTCGCGGGTTTCGTAGACCTCGCGGGAGATCATGCCAGTGGTGGAGACCACGACGGCGGCGGGCGGGAGGGCGCGGAGGATGCCTTCGATGGCGGCTTCGCGGCGGAGGGACGAGAGGTCGGGAACGCGGGTCTGGAGCGTGTAGGGCGCGAAGGTGCCTTTGCGGACGACGAGGGCGACGGGGCGGGACTCGGAGACGGCGCGCCGGACGGCATCGGCGGCAAGGGCGAGGGCGGCGGGCTCGTCGTCGGGGAGCACGGAGGTCGGAATGCCGAGGGTTTCAAAGAGGGAAATGGTGATCTTGCCCTGCTTGACGTGCTGGGGTTCGTCGTGGACGCCGGGTTCGCCGCGCCAGCCGACGAGGAGGAGCATGGGGATGGAGTAGACATCGGGGTCGGCGAGGGACGCGAGGGGGTTGACGGCATTGCCCTGGCCGGAGTTCTGCATGTAGACGAGGGCGGGGCGGGAGGTCGCGAGCCAGTGCCCGGCGGCAAGGCCGATGGCGCCCCCTTCGTTGGCGGTGATGACATGGGAGTCAGGCCGGGTGTCGGTCAGGCACGCGCAGAAATTCTTGAGAAGGGAATCTGGAACGCCGGCGAAGAAGTCGATGCCGGCATCGGAAAGACATTGGAGAAAAGTATTGCAGGTAATCATGGCAGAACCGGGGGGGTGAGCAGTCTAATGAGGGGGTTCAAGAAATATAAGGAAAGAAGCAGGGGGGGGCAAGGCAAAACACGGGCGTTGAAAAGGAAAATTAATAAAAGACAGGAAGCGCGCGTGCGTGGGAAGCGTGACGGGGGGCGGAGAAAGGCGCTGTGGACGGAGGAGGGCGCCGGTTTACGCGGGGCGTTCGCCGGAGGGGAGGGCGGCAGCGGGGAGGCCGACCTTGACGAGCGCGGCTTCGGGGCGTTCGGGGGCGATGGTGATGTTGACGGCGCTTGGTGGGGGGGCGAAGGGGAATCCACCGCCCGCGTTCAAGAGAAGAACAAGGGAGTGCGGGAGTTGTCAGTGAATTGTAAAAAGAAATGGCAGGAGGGGAGGGGGGCTTGCGGGGCGACGGAAGGAGACAAAGAACGGAGGCAAGGTCCTGAAGGGAGGCCCTTCGTTCCTGAACACGGCTGGGGGGGGCATCTTGCAGAAGAAGTGAAGTGGAAATTGAAAGGAGGGGAGGTCTGAGTTAGGATGGCGGGGCAACGCATGAGGAGTGAAGATGGGCGTCAAGGAATGGCTGTATGAGGAGTGTCCCTGCGGGAGCGGTAGGAAGCTGAAGTTCTGCTGCTGGCCGGAGGTGAGGGATGAGGTGTCGGGGGGGGATACGCATGACCGGTTGGTGGAGGCGGTGCGGAACTTGCATCAGCCGCCTGGGCTGACGAACACATGGACCGAATTGTCGCCGTCGGCGCTGCTGCGGGCGGACGAGGCGTTGCAACTGATGCGTGAGGGCCAGGACGCGAAGGCCGCGGAAGGCTTCAGGGAGGCGCGGAAGTTGCTGCCGGGGCTGTATGCGCTCTGGAACAACGAGGCCATGGCGTGGTGGCGGGCCGGAAAATACGAGAAGGCCCGCCGATTGCTGGAGGAATGCCTGAAGTACACGGGGGCGATCAACGCGTTCGGGTGGGGGATGCTCGCGGAAATGCGATACGGGACCGGGAAAGAGGAGGGGGCGGCAGAGGCGGCGGAACGAGCAGTGGCGCTATGTCCGGTGTCACGTGACGCGGCGTCAAAGACGGCGGCGGCGCTGGCGATGCTGGGAAGGGATGAGGAGGTGGTGCGGTATGTGGAGGGATGCGGGTTCGAAGAGGCGAAGGTCGGGTGCTTCCACGCGGGGGTGGCGTCGGCGAACCTGGGGCGTAGGGAGGAGGCGCTGGCGTGGCTGGAGCGGGCAGAGGGAGAAAACCTGGCCATGAACGAGCTGAGGGGGAAGATCGTGGCGGATCTGAAGGCGGGAAAGCGAGCGGAGGACTTGCCTGAGGGGCGCTGGCCGCATTGGTGCCGAGCGAGCTACGACCTCGGGGGGTATGTGCAGACCGAGGCGATGACGTCGTTGGGAGGAAAGTGGTCGGTGGTGGCGTGCGACCTGATGTCGATGGCGCTTTACGAGGGGACGCTGAAGGCCGGGGACGCGCTGGCGCTGCTGCATTATCTGACGGGGATGCGTGCAACGGCGATGCGGGAGCGGTTGGAGTCGCACGGGGCGACGGAGACGGCCCCACCTCCGTTTGCGACGAAGGATGAGGCCAAGGAGTTCTTCGTCAACGCGGTGCTGAATATGGATGGGCTGACCTTTCAGACCATCGAGTTCAGCGAGAATATGGAGATGGAAGATCCGATTCCGGAGGAAGACATTCCGGCGTATGAGAAGGCGATCGAGGCTCTGCGCAAGAAGGACCCGAGCCAGGCGGCATGGAAAACTGGAAAGGCGACGCTCATGCGACTGGCGGAGGGGCATCCGGGACGTTACCGGGTGCGGCTCAACCTTGCGGGGATGCTGATGCTCGAGGGGAAGGAGCATGAGGCGGAAGAGAGGCTTGAGCAGCTGTTCGAGGAGTTTCCCAGCTATGGGTTCGCGGCGGCGGGGCTGCTGCGGTTGGCGGTGGAACGGGGGGACCTGGACAAGGCGGATGAGATTTGCAGGAAGTACCGTCCGGCGAAAAAGATGCCGCCGGAGGAGTACCTGGACTGGCTGGATGCTCTGGAGCCCTATCTGGAGCTCTGCGGCGAGGAGGATCTCCTCGAGAACGTGCGTGAAACCGCAAAGGATTTGCGGAAGGAATTGGGGATTCCAGAGCCGGAGCCGTTAGTGAAAAAGTTTTGGGAGAAGATCGTACGGGAGCTGGGTGGCCATCCGAGGAGAGGTCGGCGGCGGTAGCCAGACTTTCCACGTTCGAGGATAAAACAGGGGTGTTTCCTAAGATTTTTCTCATAGGTCTCTACTACATCGTCGTTGGGCATGATGATGCGGATCATCTTCCAGGCGCGTCCGGCCCTGCTCGTCGAACGCCTCGACCGCCCGCTGCCACTCCGACTGCTGAGAATCGTTCAGCTCGCCCAGATACAGCGCCTGACGCTGGAACATACACCGCCCGGCCCCTGACGCTCTCCATCAGGCTCCAGTAGCGCTGGACCTTCCCATCCTTGTATCGTTTGTTTGCTCTCAGGAACATGGCTGGATTATCCCTGCCAGCCCCGGCCAGGTCAAAAAGGCAGGTCTACACTACACGCCATTTCGGCCATTTCAGGACCGCCCCCCCGAATTTCCTAAGAAATTCACTACCGCCCCCCCCCGAAAAAAGTTCAAATCGGGCTCGAACGTGGAAAGTCGGGTTAGTGGGAAAGGGGACTATGGGGAGAGGAAGGAGGAGAAGGCGATGGTTTGGCGCGGGCGTCATTGGCGGCGTTCCGTCCACCGATGGCGGGCGCGGTGCATTTCTTGACGGCGGGCGAGGATTGAGGGCGCATTGCAATCGGAGAACCACGCTCGCGAAGAAGTTCAGGTGCCGCCTTTTTGCTGTGTTACCCTAAACGTCGGTTAACACGGACTTGATACGGTGGCGTCTGAAACCGTGTTGCTGGCCATCTCCATTGGTTCCAGCATTATTCAACTGCATCAATCACCAGTTTCGACACCTTTCGGACCTCGGCTTCCGTCAAGGCGTGATACAACGGCAAGCGAACGAGTGTGTCTGCGTAGCGGTCACAGTTCGGCAATTCGCGGCCATCGTGCTTGTCGTGGAAGAATGGACTCGAATGCAACGGGAGATAGTGGAAGACCGCCAGCACCCCGTTTTCTTTCAAATGCGCAATCAATTTCGTTCTCGTCGCCAAGTCCTTGCACACCAAATAGAAGCAATGCCCGTTGTTTGTGGCCCACTGCGGAATTTCCGGCAACGCGAACGCATGGCCTCTCTGCGCATCCAGCTCTTCGTAATATCGTTCCCACAGCTGGCGCCGTCTTGACTGGATGTCGTCCAAATGCTCCAGCTGGCCCCACAAAAACGCCGCCGTCAGCTCGGATGGCAAGAACGACGACCCCGTGTCCACCCAGCCGTACTTGTTGACTTCGCCTCGGAAAAACTCCGCGCGGTTTGTCCCTTTCTCCCAGATGATTTCCGCCCGTCGCGCCATCTCCGGGTTGTTTACAGCCAGCATCCCACCCTCGCCCGCGATGACATTTTTCGTCTCGTGGAACGAGAAACACCCCAAATCCCCGATACTCCCCAGGGCCCGCCGCGTCCCGTCCTTCCCGACGTGCCACGAGTCCACCGCCTGCGCCGCGTCCTCCACCACCCGCAGACCATGCCGCCGCGCGATGTCCATGATGGAATCCATGTCACAGGCGCATCCCGCGTAATGCACCGGAACGATGACCTTCGTCCGCTCCGTCACCAGCTCCTCCACCCGAGACGCGTCCAAATTCGGGTGCCGCGCCCCGCTGTCGGCGAACACCACCTTCGCCCCCTGACGCACGAACGCCAGGGCCGTCGACACGAACGTGTAGCTTGGCATGATGACCTCGTCCCCCGGCCCCACCCCGCACAGCATCGCCGCCATCTCCAGCGCGTCCGTGCAGCTCGTCGTCAGCAGGCACTTCCCGAACCCGTACCGCTCCTCGAACCACCTCTGGCACCTATTTGTGAAAACCCCGTTCCCCGACAGCTTCTCCGCTCCCACCGCCTCTGCGATGTGCTCCAGTTCCTTCCCCGCGATGAACGGCTTGTTGAACGGTATCTCGTATTTCGTACCCATTATTATGTCCTTAGCCTGCGTCTCGCCCAATCCTACCCTAAACCTCTCCCAATAAAAGCAAATTTCTAACCCATCCTGCTCTCTTGCTTCTTGTTTTATTCCTCGGTTCGTGGCAGACTCCGCAAGCCGAATACATTCTTTTATGTCCCTCTGCCTTGCCATTTTCAATGCCTCTTTTTCCTGCCGGGACCCGGTTTGCCCTGCACGGGGAATCTTCCGCCCTGCCCCCGTTATGCTCTGGAGGTTCGCGTGAAACCCAAGAAAATCCTACTCCTCGGCGGCTCGTTCTTCCAGATTCCGTCCATTGAGGCGGTCAAGCGCATGGGCCACTACGCCATCACCTGCGACTACCGCCCTGACAACCCCGGGCACCGACTCGCCGACGAATACCACAACGTCCGCACTACCGACCGCGAAGGCGTCCTCCGGCTCACCCGGTGGCTGAGAATCGATGTCATCGTCTGCTGCCTTTTTCCCCCCTGCTACACGTCCCCGACCCCCCTCTTGTAATGAAAGGTTTTGTGTGAAAGTCGCAGTTGACCAACCCAATTACATCCCTTGGAAAGGCTATTTCGAACTCATTCACGACGTGGATTTATTTGTGTTTTATTCGGATGTCCAGTACACAACACGAGATTGGCGCAATCGCAACCGAATTCCAACGAAGGATGGTCTGCTTTGGCTGACAGTTCCCGTTGGACACGACACTCAACGTTTGATTTGTGACGTGGAAATACCTAATTCTTCCTGGCAAAAAAATCATTTCGAAATAATCCGTCACACATATGCACGAGCACCCTTTTTCAACAAATATCGCTCGTTTCTTGAGGATGTATATTTGAAACGGACTTGGTACAGCCTGCTGATGTTGGATCGCTATCTGACCGAACAGATTTCCCGTGAATTTCTTGGAATCAAAACGCCGTTTGCCGATAGCAGGGATTTTATTACTTCTGGATCAAAACACAAACGTCTTCTTAACCTCCTTTCTTCCATCGGTGCGACATCCTATGAATCTGGCCCCGCGGCAAAAGATTACATTCTTCCATCGGACTATGCTGCACAGGGTATCGAACTTTTATGGAAATCCTACGACGGATATCCCGTCTATCCTCAAAACGGAGGCTTATTTTCTCATTTCGTGTCCATCCTTGATTTGCTGTTTCAAGTGGGGGACGAAGCGCCATATTATATTTGGGGATGGAGGGAAAAAGTCGGAACCCCATCGTGGATTCCGCAAGAATTAACAGGAACCAACTCCTCCGCCCCTTTAGCATCCATGAGACCATCGGGGGCATGATTCTCCGCTTCTCCTCCATGGACGAAATGTCCGGCAAGATGAATTGCCAATACTGCTGGGTGAAGCCAATACAATGAAAGCGGCGCCCCAGACTTCCAATGTCGCGACATCGTCACGTGGATGCTGGAGGGGACTTGCGCTGTCCGGTTTTTTTTGGAATGCGACCAATGCAGGGCTAGACGCAATCCAGTCGGCGGTAATCCTCCTGGCGATTTCCAGGACCCGCGACATTGCGACCGCTGGAATCATTGCCTTCGGGTTCGCCGTTGCGAATCTCGTGACCATCATTGCGCGCTATGGCATCCGGAATTACCAGGTCACGGATTTGAGGGAAAGGTTCGGGTTCCAGGACTACTTCCTGTGCCGGGGAGTGACGACAGGAGGCGGTTTGTTTTTTGCCTTGGTGTATCTTACTCTCATGGTGTTTTTCGGTAGGTATTCGCCAGACAAGGGATTGGTTATCCTGGAAATCGTTTTCTTGAAGGCGACGGGGGCTGTGGAAGATGTTTTCATCGGACGGTTGCAACAATTGGGTCGGTTGGACATCGGAGCCCGAATAGCAACGTTCCGCCTGATGGCCTCCACTACCGTCATTTTTGCGTCCCTGTGGGTGATTTCCAGCTTGCACATTTGCCTGTTGCTCGGAATCGCCTCCGAGATTGTTCTGGACGTTCTGCTTGTTGGTGCCGCCAGAAAGACCGGTGGTTTCACATGGGCGAAACCAGATTTCCGGAGAGTGACTGACTTGCTGTGGGTTGGCATTCCACTTTGCTTGGGCATGGCACTCCACAATTATGTCGGAAATGCACCAAAGTATCTCGTAGATTTGTATCTGACGGATGACATGCAGGCCGTTTGCGGCTATGTGATGATGCCCATGTTCGTATTGGTCGTCCTGAGTTTTTTTGTCATGCAGCCGGCCGTCAAGGGGTTAGGGGATGCCTGGATCACGAATCGTGCCCTCTTTCGGAGCAAGGCCATACGGCACATGTCCATCATTTCCGTTTTGTCGGTGGTGGTGCTTGCGGCGGGACTCGTCATAGGCCTCCCCCTCCTTTCCACACTCTACAAAGTGGATTTGCAAGCATATCGGAAGGAATTCATGCTCCTCATGGTTGGTGGCGGGCTGTATACGCTTTCAAGTTACATGATTGTGTTGTTGACAACCATGCGGCGACAGATTGGCATCGTATGGGGGTGCCTCGCAGCACTTCTGGTTTGCCTTGTTCTCGGACGATGGGCGACCCACAGGGGCGGATTCACCGGCGCGTGTTTCCTGTACATCCTTGCAAACGCGGCCATGCTGGCAGCGTTTCTTGTGGCAGGGCTAAAGGAATTCCCGAGAGGACAGATACAATCAACCCGACAATCAGGATAATAGTACTTTGAATTTGGAGGAAAGGTACATGGACGTCAACTATTTGAATTTCACTGAAGAGCAATCGCTCGAACATTCAATCTCACGGATTGCCAATAGCGGAAAAGACCTGTACCTGTACGGCGCGGGCGCCATGGCGGATATCGTCTTGAACAAGACAAAGGGTATTGTGCCAATCAAGGCAATCATGGTGGATGATGCATACTACAAGGAATCCATGCACCATGGAGTCCAAGTCATAAAGACCAGCGATTATCTTTTGGCGCATTCAGGGGGGGGGATTATGTCTGGGTATGCATCGATAATCTTTCGGAAAGAATGAGAATCAGCAAATCCCTTGCTTCATGCAACATAATGACATCATCATTTCCAATCGAAGCATACAGGACCGATCATTATTTGGATTATGAGTTTTTCACAACGCACAAACCGGAATTCAAGGCCACATACGACATCCTCGCAGACGATATCTCCAGGAAGACGATGGAGCATTATCTATATGCATGCATTTCGGGCGATGTTTCTTTGTTGAACGGCGACCCCAAGCCACATCAGTATTTCAACGACATCACAATCAATTGCGACTGCAGCATATTTGTCGATTGCGGCGCTTTTGTAGGTGATACCGTGATGGATGCCATGAATTTTTATGGCTCCGATAAGATTTGCCGCGTCTATTCGTTCGAACCCGATGAGGCGAATATCCAGAGGATTCTAGGCAATGTGAAGAGCGGTTCCATTCCCCGGGAAAAATTCACCTTGATCCGAGCAGGTTGCTCTGATTCGCACGCGACGCTTGCCTTTTCGTCGAACGGAGATGGCTCTGCAATTTGCGAGGACGGTGATATCACCATTGACGTGGATTCCATCGACAATCTCGTCAAAGCCCCCGCAACTTTCATCAAGATGGACATCGAAGGTTATGAACTCGATGCCATCAGGGGGGCATCGAAAACGATAAAAAGGAACAGGCCAACATTGTGTATTTGCGTATATCACAAGCGGGAAGATCTCATTGCGATTCCCAAGCTCATAATGTCCATCGCGGGCGATGGTGCCTATAGGTTTTATTTGCGACACCACCAAACAAACCTTACGGAACTGGTACTCTACGCGATACCGAGATGATTGGAAAGACGATGGCGTTTCTGTCGTCCCCGCAAGAATTACCTCCTTGTTGGGCAGTATCTACATTGCCGTGATGTGCAGCCATCCCTCCCCCACGGAACCAGTCAGTCCGCAATTTCCCGGATGAGGCGTTCCGTCTTTTCCCACCCCAGACAGGCATCCGTGATGCTTTGGCCGAACACCTTCCCGGGAAAGTTCTGGCGTCCGTCCTCCAAATAGCTCTCAATCATCAGGCCTTTGACCATCCTCCGAATACGCTCGTCGTATTCCCGCAAGCCCTTCACTTCCTTGGCAATCCTGATTTGCTCCAGATACTGCTTTCCGGAATTGTGGTGATTGCAGTCCACGATGACTGCCATGTGCTGGAGGTTCCGTGCTCCGTATCCCGCATGGAGGCGCAACAGGCTTTCGTAGTGGTAATTGGGGCGGGGCTGGCCGTTTTCGTCAAGATAGCCGCGAAGGACCGCGTGGGCATAGGGATTTCCATCCGACTCCACTTCGGCCCGGTCGAAGACGAAATGGTGGGGGTGTTGGGCGGAATGGATGGAATTCAGCATTGTTCCGAAATCACCGTTCATGGGGTTTTTCATCCCGACTGGGATATCCAGTCCGCTCGCCACCAGCCGGTGTTGCTGGTCTTCTACGGACCGGGCTCCCACCACTGTATACGCCAGCAAATCCTTCAGATAGCCCATCAATTCGGGATACAACATCTCGTCCGCCCCGACCAGCCCGGTCTCCCGAATCACCGACAAGTGCAAATCCCGCGTTGCGAACACCCCTTTGACGATACTTTCCGTTTGTCTCACGTCGGGTTGGTGCAACATCCCTTTATACCCCTCCCCCGTCGTTCTCGGCTTGCTTGTGTACAACCGGGGAATGATGACTGCCCGCTCCTGCACTTCTTCCTGCAACCTCGCCAGGCGCAAAGCGTACTCCAAAACCGCCGACTTGTTGTCCGCCGAACAGGGGCCCACCAGCAACAGCCATTTGTCCATCGCGCCAGAAAGGATTTTTCTAATCTCTTCCACCCGCCGGCGCCGCTTTTTTGCCCAATCCGACGGCAACGGCAAACGTTCCAGCACCTCCCCCACGCTGGGCATCTGATCAAGGATTCTCATCGGAAAAACCAATCTTCCTCCCCAACTCTGCCGAGAGATACGCCCGGTAAATCACGCGGACGGTCTGATACGCCAAGTCGAACCCCGATTTCGGCTCGTGGTCATAATATATCGAGTGGATGAAATCCCGCATCTCGTCCGTGTATCCGCGAATGATTTCGTCCTCCAAAAACGGGTTGTTCCACCCCGTTTTCGACGGCAACATTTCCGACAGATAGACGTCCTCCAACCGATCCTCGTCCAGAAAATAGGTCTGCATCATGTCAGACATTGTCAGGTTGCATCGGATGGCGGCATCGTTGCAATACAGTTCCACGTAGTTCCGGCTTCCTCCCAACAGCGTGTCCGTCGCCATGACAACGGCCCGCGTCCCGTCCGTAAACGTCAGCACCACCGTCCCGCAGTCTTCCACGTCCGCCGGCCGCGCCGCGATATGCCGGTGGTCGTAGTCCGACAGGCCCGGCGTCACCCGCCCCATGTCAGCCATCACGCTTTCCACCTCGATGGCTTCGCCCCTCGCCTTCCCCTCCTGTTGCTTCAACCACAAAATGGCTGACAGCGGATGCGCCCCTGTCCGAATGAACGTCCCTCCGCCCGTCTTTGCCCACTCCCCTGCCACCGGGGAACTGCTCCCCTTCAAACTTTCCTCGCCTTTGGCGAACAAAATCCTCGATTTCTTCTTGGTGACGATTTCCGCTGCCTTGGCAATGGCCGGCGCATACACGAAATTCTCCGCGTACATGAACTTGCGGTCGCTCGCCTTGATGGCACTCCTCAAATCCTCAAGCGATTCCATCAATGCCGCGTACATTTCCGACTTCTTCACTTTAAGTCCAATAGGCGTTTCGTCGCCGTCGCGCCCGAAATATCCCGTCAACGGTTTCTCGCAAATCACATGCTTTCCCGCCGACAGCGCAGCTTTGATCATGGGGGCGTGAACATAGGGTGGCGTGCACACGTCGATGACGTCGATTTCGTCGTCGTTCAGCAAATTGTTGAAATCCAGCGACGCATACTCGAAGCCAAATCGCTCCTTGGCCGCATGTACCTGCTCCTCCCGGCGCGCGATAATGTGCTTCAGGCGGATGGGGATGCCGCTGAACCGCTTTAGACCCTCCATGTGCAGCTCAGTCGCCCGCCCCGCTCCAGCCATGCCTATGCATACCTCTTTCTTCATATTCGCACCTCCTTTGTCCTTGTTTGTATAGGGAATTGTACCTGATGCTTCCCCGAAAATAAACTCAAAAAAACATCGACATCGACAAGTACTCCATGCGTGCGCAAGCTTGGGCGTTGTCTATGCTTGAGGAGTGGCATAAAAGATCAGTCCCATCAGGTTGTCGTTATGAATTCTGAGATGGTAGGTATAGGTGTCTTCAGGAACCAGTGAGGTAATGTGGTATGGAATCATGTTGGGGTCTTCTTTTTGTGGTATATGCATATCGCCAAGGTGGGATGGGCGTGCGCAATGGTCTTTGCCGCGCCGTGCAATGCACGGATTGCTCCCCGGTGCCATAAAGGAACAGCCGGCCCCCATTGTTGCGGATTTCCTCCGCCAGTTTCTCTATTCTGCATTCCAAAAACAGCGAATAATCGACAACATTTTGTCGTACTTTCAGCAATTGTGACATCGCCGCTCTCCAGTTCTTCTATTGAATGTCAAACACGATCTCGTCAAATATGTTTTTCATGATCGAATCAAGTACTTCTTTGCGGGGAAACTTGAGGAATAGGACGCCAAACTTGCTGAATTCAGCAGTCTCTTGTCCCTTTTCGAAATACAAAAACGTTTTTTCGATGTATGGATGCAATCTTTCGGAAAACGATATGTTCCGGAGCATTCCGCCCTTTCGGCTGATGACAACCTGTCGCACATGATAATTGCCGTCTGGACTGAGAACGGGCGTATGTTCGAAATCTAGGCCCATCTCGGCCCGGAGAATCGATCTGGGATAATCCAACCCCGTCACGTGCTTGACGAATTCAATGTACAAATCACCGGGGCTTCTACGGCAGATTTCAACAATCACCGGTGTTCCGTCGTGTTGCCATTTGAACTGGACATGCACCAGTCCGTCTCCAAGGTTCAGGTGCTTTGCCAGTGCTTCCACCTGCCGGGTCAAGTCAGCAATGGCGGTCTGGTTTACGGTCGAGGGCCAGCTAACGGCAGACACGGCATAGCGTTCCGCAGCGTGGTATTCGTTGTCGCAGAATGAGAATACGACCTTCCTGTCTTTGATCAGCGACGAAAAACCGTGGTCGGTTCCTTCGAGATATTCCTCCACCACGATTCTCCCGCCCCTGGCACCGTGGAAGGCGATCTTTGCAGCATCTAGCAATTCCGTTGAGTTCCTACAGCACGAGATGCCATGGCCTCCGGCGGCATCCACGGGTTTCACCAAAACCGGGAATTTCAGTTTTTTGGCCTTTTCGATGTCCGCACAGGATGAACACATGACGGCTGTGGGAGAGGGAAGCCCGATCGAGACGGCCAACTGCCTGAATTTGTCCTTATCGTGGAGCATCGCGATGACTTCATCGGAATCATGGCCGGGGATGCCCATCCTGTTGCAGACCTTACCGACGGCCTTGTAGGCGTAATCAGAACACCCCGAACAGATGCGGTCGATTTTCACGGAATGGACCAGTTTCTCGATGGCGTCGGCATCGGAATAGTCCACATTGAAGTATTCGTCTGCAAGTGCGTTGCCGGGGGCGCGACCATTGCGGCCGGCCACGCAGGTATGGAACCCTTCCGCCTTGCACGCCTTGATCAGAGGGATTTCGGCATAGCCACCGTTGGTGATCAACACTTTCGGAGGCTGGCTCATTGTCTTTCTCCTTTCACCACGTCACGCACCACGAACTGGGGCGTGCCATTGATGCTCATGTAAATTCGTCCTAGGTATTCCCCCATGATGCCAAGCACGCACAAAACCAATCCGGAAACGATTAGGAATATCGAGACCAGCGAACTCCATCCGACCGCAATGTTGACCAGAACCAGCTTGCGAACGATGATGACCAAGGCGAAAATGGCCCCGCACAATGACGTAAAAAAGCCGACAAACGACGATATCCGCAACGGAACGATGGAGAAGGCGGTGAAACTGTCCATCCAAAGCTTCAACAGCTTTCCGAACGTGTAACCCGACTTGCCGATTTTTCGGGGAAGCTGTTTGCAGGTGACGACCGCGATGTTGGTTGTCGTTCTCAGCAACAGACCTGGAATGAACGGATAGGGATGGCAGTATTTGCAGATCTCATTGATTACATACCTCTTTGCGAGGAAGAAAATGGAGACGATAACATGTTCGGGATTGGGCAACAACTTGTCGGCGACCCAACAATATGCCTTTGTGCCCATATCCCTTATCATCGCTCTCTTACCACGCTCCTTCCAGAAGGTCGAAACGACATCATAGCCTTCCGCCAGCTTGTCGAGCATTTCTCCCAACGCTTCCATGTAGGTCTGGCCATCGTCTTCGCACGTGACGACATAGTCCCCGGTCACAAAATGGAAACCAGCCATTATGGCCGAATGCTGCCCGCAATTTCTTGCCAATGTCACGGCCGTCACATTGTCACGGCTACGTGCGATTCCCTTGATGACCTTGTCGGTGTCATCACGCGAATGATCGTTCACAAGAATGTATTCGTAATCGGAAATGCCTAATGATTCAAAGATTGAATCATTCTTTTGTATCACGCCGATAATGCTTTTTCCAGAATTGTAGCAAGGGATGACAATCGACAATCGTCCATCTATTCTCTGTGGGTTTTCCATCACAAAACTGCCTCTGTTACATGTGGAAAGACATCTGCGCCTTTGTGTCGATTTCTCGGTTGTTATGGAAAATCAGCAATAAATAGGAAAAAAGGATGGCACATGGAAGGAGCATGCCAATGGTGATGCATATTGAGGACGGAGAAAAGGATACCTAATGTAGGACGTGGTTGCAACTCCCGATGTTTATTGATTTCAAGGTCAAACCACAGAAAAGACATGCTCCGGTGAAGACAAATAGCTCCAGAGGCCCTTGGTGAGGAGGCATTGACAGTTGTTCTGCACGACGAATGAGGGCAGCCTGTCGCATTATTTGACGTCGACCAATCAGTTCTGGGGAAATCGGGTTGAGAGAAAAGAGGATGGAAAATGGATTTCAGTCTGCTGTTCAAGTTGGGGGGTAGGGGATGGAGGGAGAGCCCCCGCGTCCCCGGTGGGGAGGGGGCTATGGAGGGGGCTATGGTGAGTGAAAGGAGGAGAAGGCGGTGGCTTGGGCGGAGAGGTGGGCGTGGGACAATGGCGGTTTCGAGGGGGCCGGCCGACGGCCGGCCATCAGGAGGGAACGGGGCGGAAAAGGCGCTTGACGGGGGGGAGGGGAGGGGACAGAATTGGGGACGAACCCCGAACCAACGGAGATCTGTCATGTTGTTCAAGCTGCTCTTCAAGAAAATCATTCCGACGCTCATCGCGGCCGCGATTGTGGTCCTTGCCGTTCTTTGGCTGTATGGCTTCTGCGGCGTCAAGTTCGGCTGGGTCAAGGCCAGGGACTACAACTCCCTCAATGCCATCTCGCACCATGGGGCGGAGACGGCGGGCGGGATTGTCTCGGCCGCGGGGAACGGATTCTAGGGCGGCAGAAAAGAAGGGGGCCGGAGGGGGCTAGATTTCTAGATTTTCTAGATGTCTAGAGGGGCTAGAAATCTAGTTTTTTTGGGGGCGCCGTCAGGGGATGGCTTTGGGGGCGAGGTCGGCGATCCGGGCCATGACGAGGCGGCCGACGGAGTCGAAGTCGTTCTTGGCCGTCATGGAGGCGGTCAGCTCCTCCGCGGCGATGGGCGGGCCGATGCGGGCCACGATATGGGCGGGGCGGAGTTTCGACGAGCCTTTGGGCATGGCCTCGAAGGTTCCGGTGATGTGCATGGGGACGACGGGTGCGCCGCCCCGGGCCATCAGGAATCCGATGCCGCCTTTGGCTTCGTGCATGGCGCCGTCGGGCGAGCGGGTTCCTTCCGGGAAGAGGCAGACGCCGTATCCCGACTTCAGGAGGTTCACGGCGGTCCGCAGCGCGCCGAGGTCACCGCGCGTCCGGTCGAGGGGGATCAGTCCGATATGCGGGAAATACCAGCGGGCGACGGGGTTGGAGAGGAGGGTGTCTCGCCCCATGAAATGGATGATGCGGTTGCTGACCGCGCAGGCCACGACGGGCGGGTCGAGGTAGGAGCAATGGTTGGCGGCGAGGATGAATCCGCCTTCGTCGGGGACATTCTTCTCGCCCTCGACGTGGAAATGGTACTTGAGCTGGAAGCCCCACCGCACCACGCGGCGGCTGACCCAGTATAGCCACCGATCAAACAGTTTTTCCGCCATGACTCGCCGCCTTGTCCGGGACGGCATGCGGCGTCTCCCCCGTCGTCGCCGGCCGTCGTGGTTTTGTCTGCCTCAGGAGGCCACTCCGGCGGCCCGGAGGTCGCCGAGGATGACCTCGACGACCTGGTCGATGCTCATGCCCGTAGAATTGATGATGCGGGCGCCGAGGGCGATCTGCAGGGGGGCGGTGGCGCGCGTGGCGTCCTTCTGGTCGCGCTTCTTGAGCGAGTTCAGGACGGCGGCGTGGTCGGCGGCGCCTTCGGCGACCTTGAGCTCGGCGGCGCGTCGGCGGGCGCGCTCTTCGGGGTCGGCGTCGAGGTAGTACTTGAAGGGGGTGTCGGGGAAGACGACGGTTCCGATGTCGCGCCCTTCCATGACGAGGGAGCCGAACTTGGCCATTTCGCGGAGCTTCTGGACGATGTAGACGCGGACGGCCTGCTGGGCGGCGATGTCGGCCACGCGCTCGCGGACGGCCTGGCCGCGGATTTCCTGGCCGGGGTCCTCGCCGTCGATGAGGTAGGTCACGGCGCCGTCGCGGACGACGAGCTCCATGCGGATGCGGATGAGGAGGTTGGTGACCTCCTGGACATCCTTGACGTCGATGCCTTCCTTGACGCATTTCCACGTGATGCCGCGGTACATGGCCCCGGAATCGACGTAGAGAAAGCCGACCGCCTTGGCGGTCTGTCTCGAAACGGTGCTCTTGCCGCTGGCCGAAGGGCCGTCGACGGCGACGATGATGCTGTCCTTGCTCAAGCTATTCAATGGTCACTCCCAGTTGTTGCAGCTGTTCCCAGAATGTGGGGTATGATGTCGCGACACAAGATACACGAGGGATGGCGACGGCGCAATCCGCAAATATCGACAAGATGGCCATGGACATGGCGACGCGGTGGTCGCCGTAGGTTTTCAGGGCCTTTTGCGGCGAGATTTTGGCGGGTCCGTCGACCGTGAGGCCATCCACCGTGGCGCGTGCGAGGACGCCCATGGCCGTGAGGTTTTCGACCATGGCGGCGATGCGGTCGGATTCCTTGACCCGGAGCTCGGCGGCGTCGCGGATGGTGGTCCGTCCGCGCGCGAGGGCCCCGAGGACGGCCACGAGCGGCAGCTCGTCGATGAGGTTCGGGATGATCTCCTCGCCGCCGACCTCGGTGCCGCGGAGCTCCGCGCCGTAGACCGTGACCGCGCCGCGCGGCTCCCAGTCGGCATCGGGGCCCTGCTCCTCTTCGGTCTCGACGCCGGCCCCCATCGCCCGCAGGACGTCGAGGAACGCGGTGCGCCGGGGATTGAGGCCGA
>JAEEGL012337287.1_pt1 | contig 24425 bp, 16 predicted proteins | sample 9134231 | NCBI WGS metagenome assembly JAEEGL01 (sample SAMN16246548, study PRJNA631951) | gut metagenome | biome: gut microbiome; feature: rumen; material: fiber-attached | host: Bos | place: Iran: Karaj | collected 2018-10
CATGAAGACCGTGATCATCATCGTGGTGGAAAGCGGGATAATGATCGAGAAGAAGGTTCTCATGATGCCGGAGCCGTCGAGGTAAGCGGATTCTTCCAGTTCGTCCGGAATGCCGCGGAAGAACTGACGGAGCATGAAGATGTACAGACCGTTTTTAAACCCGAGACCGGTCAACGATAGGATATACAGCGGCCAGTTCGTGTTTATAAAGTTGACGGATGTGACCCCTCCTGTTATGTTGAGGCCGTCAAATACACCTCCGCCTAGCAAGTTCAAGATGCCCAAGACGTCGAAATACCTGAACTTCATGAACAGTGACAACTGCAAGGTCGCGTGCGGCACAACGAGGGTGAAGATGACGCACATGAACAGGAGGCCGTTGCCCTTGAATTTGAACTTTGCGAAGCCATATGCGATGAACATGCAGACGAAGGTCTGGATGGCAGCGCAGATGAGGGAAAGAACGAACGTGTTGCCCAGCGCTTCGAAGTACTTGTTGTCCTTGATGATTGCGCGGTAGATATCAAGGTTCGGGTGCTTCGGGATCAGGATGACCGTCACGTCCACGAAGTCTTCCTTCGACATGAAGGACGAGGAAATCTTCGAGAAGAACGGGAACAGGATGACGTAAGAGATACCGAGCAGCAGGAGGAGGCGGAAGAGATACCAGACAACCATTTTCAGGGGGTACAGGTTCAGGAGTTTCGCTTTCACTCTCTCCCAAAAAGGAGTACGTTCAAAATCGACGCGAATCGTGTTCTTTGTCTCTCTTTTGATTTTCGGTGCGGATTCAACGTTATTCATAATTTCCTCCTTTCTCAGTCTCTTCTCTGGTAGAATACGAACGCACTGAGGATACCGGCAACCGCCGCAATGATCAGGATGACAATCAGGAAGTACATCCACGACATCGCGGAGGACAGGACGTTGCCGTCCGCCTGTTCATAGACACGCGCGATGTACGACATGACCTGGTTGTCGTTTGATGTAAATGCGTCGATGATGGTATAAATCGTATTCACCAAGATCATCGGGCTTACCATCGGGAGAGTGATCTTCCAGAAGGTTTCCCAGCCGGACGCGCCGTCGATGGAGCAGGATTCGTAAATCGCGGGGGAGATGGACTGCAGACCGGAGAGGAAGACAAGCATCTGAACGCCGCAGCGGTTAACAATGTTGAAGATGTTGTTCACCATCTGCACGACGTATTCCACGATTTCCGTACCGACCATCATGTTGTCGAACAATCGCTCGACATCGAGCACTGAGACGATCTGTGTTGCCGTTGAGGTCTGCCCGGAGCCGTCGTCGATACCCTGCGTGTTCTCCATGTAGCTCTGGAGGTTGTTCGCGGCGTCGATGTTGGCGATCAGACCGGTGGTCAGAATAACGGGGATGAAGAAGATCGCGCGGAACGCGGCGCGGCCCGCGATCTTCTGGTTCAGGATGATCGCCACGAACAGGGAGAAGATGACGATCGAGGGAATGTCAAGGACGAGCTGTTTAAGACCTGAAATCAGCGTCGTTACGTAGGAGGTATCGACGAAGAGCGCGTCGGAGTAGTTTTTGAATCCGACGGGTTCAAGCTTGTAACCGCCGCCGACCAGGATCTTGATATCGTTGAAGGAGTACTTGATCGAGTCGTAAATAATGGGGATGTAGATCAGAACGAAACCGATCACGAAGGGGAGAACGAAGATCCATCCTGCTCTCGCTTTTTTCGACTCAAGGGATGCGTTGTGTTTCTTTTTCTTTCCGGGGGCGTCGAGCTGAATCTTTTGCTTTTTTCCGCCTTTGCCGGCGTCAATGTTTAAGTTCATGAATGCACTCCCCTTTCTTTAACCGATTCTCTCATAGCTCAGAGGAGCGATCGTGTAGGTCTGACCGTTCCACGTGACCTTGATTTCGAAGGAGTTGTAGTTGAGGATGAAGTTCACGTTGCCCTCGTATTCGACGCGGACGACGGTGCCGGACTGCGTCTTGTACTTGTCGGGAGCTTCCGCGGCTTCTTCTTCAGGCCACGGCACTTCTTCACCGTTTTCGTCGAACAGGGTGAGGCCGTCCTCGCCGAGCGTGTAACCGGCGGGAACTTCACGTCCGTTGGCGGCGATCACGGTTTCCTGAGGAGCTTCCTCCTCCGGGGGAGTCTCGGTGGTCTCTTCTTCCGTCGCGGGTTCCTCGGTCACTTCGCCCGCGGCTGCGGCGGCTTCCGCATCGAGACGTTCCTTGAGTCTCTGTGCTCTCGCTGCTTTTTCCGCCTTGGCTTCTTCCTCTGCCTTTGCTTCGGCGGTGGCGATCTCCTCCGCGATGCGGTCGGCTTCCGCTTCATCCTCGTCGGGAACACGTTCTGCGCTCAGGAATTCGTGATCGACGATGTAGGAGGTCTGCAGATCCTTGATCGCGTCGTTGAGCATGTTGTAATACTGCGCGACGTCATCCTTCCAGATTTCGTACGCGACGGAGTAATACTTCGACATACGGAAGTCTTCCTTCAGCACGCTCGTGTTCTGGTAGGAGAGGATGAAGTACATCGCCGCGCCGTTTTCGATCGCGTGGAGGATGGACTCGTTGAGGTCGCCCTCCATGTTCGTAGCGGAGCCGGTGAAGACCTTCGACGCGTGGTAAACCATGCCCTTGAACGGGACGGATTCGCTTGCCTTCACATAGTTGGAAGAGGTCAGGGACGTTTTCAGAATGACGTCGGCGTACTTGACCGCGTAGGCGTTGCCTTCTTCGATCATGACGTTCGCGTAGTCGTTCTTGATGTCCTCAAGGAGTTCAAGCGTAAACTCCTTGTCGTCCTCGCGGTGGTAGGGCTCATCTTCGTCAAAGTCGGAGTTGAGGTCGGTACCGAGCGTGGAGACGGCGATGGAGTCGTTGCCATAGGAGAGGTAGTTGGGTCCGAACTCTTTGTACAGTCTGTCGAAGTACGCCGGGGAGATCGCGATGGCGAAGGACCGGTCGAAGGACTGGGTCGCCGCGTCATACGCACGTCTCGTGGTGTAGCGGTCATCGATGGTGCGGACCGCGTGCTGCTTCAGCGAAATACCGTCAAAGAGCGTCTGGTTGCGGATGTACACAAAGTCGAAATCGGGATAGATGTCGAAATTCTTTTCCTTCGCATAGTCGACAAGATCGGTGAAGCCTTTGTTGCCGCCTACAACCTTCATCCACTTCAGTCTGTACGGTACGGTCGGGGAAAGACCGCCGTTCGCGTAACCCGTGAGCTTGAAGTTGACATTCTTGATGCCGGTATCCGTCAGTTCGGTGTACATCGTCTTGATGTCATCGAAGGTCGTGAGCGGAGTATCGACTTCGATCGGGAAGGAGAGAACTCTTTCGGTCGTCTTGGTGGAACCGAAGGTCTCGATGAAGAGCGGAACGTCGTCCTTCACCTGATCGCCGGTCATCTTGACGAGGTCGCCCTTCTCGGTGAGGTAATCGCGGTACGCCGTAGCCATGCCGACCCAGTCGGCGCTGTAGTAATCCTTGATGCCGTTTTCCTCGGCGACTTTCTTGTCGGTGAGGAAGACGAACTGGACGCGGTAGGAGTTGGTGTACTTTCTCTTCGAGGTGACCGTCCATGTCGCGCTGCCGGATACGGAAATCGAATCGGCAAGGTTGTATTCGTCGGACGGACGAGGCGTGAACATCGGGTAAACGCTGTTGTACGGGTGGAGCGAGCCGCCGCAGACCGCCATGAGCGATGCCAGCGAGTCGCCTTCCGTGATGATGGCGAAGTAGCCGTTGGTGTAGCCGGTCGGCTCTTCTTCCGCCGCCGCGGCCGCGACCTCGGCTGCTCCGGAATCCGTGGCTTCCTCGGGCGCAGCTTTCTCATGAATGTCGAACGGGTAATCGGTCACGACGCCGTAGACCGGCATTCTCATGGATTCCGCGTGCTGACCGCTGATTTCGTGGTAAGCGTAGTCGGAACCGTAGAGCTGACCGGAGAGGTTGACGGACTGTCCCTTGAACTGCTCGTGGCGGATCAGAGCGCCGGAGCCGTCGGGAATGAAGGTGTAGCCGGTGTGCTCGTTGCTGCCCGCGCCGAAGAACGGGAGGAACGACACCGTCTGGAACTTGTACGAGGATTCGTCGAAATCGATACCGGCGGCGGGAAGTCTCGCTTCGAGACCCCAGTCGTTGAGGGTGTACTCAATGCTCATGCGGAAACGCGGAGGAGCGGCGTCGGCGCCCGTGTAACGGGTGATTTCGTGGTCGTAGTCAAGTTCTTCGTACGTGTAGAGCGGGCAGAAATTCTTGACGATGTTTTCAAGTTCTCTGAGCTCTCTGGCCTTGATATCCGGGTCGCAGACGTAAACGGGCATTTCCGCGGTGATCGGGAATTTCGCGATCATTTCCGCGACGCCGCGCTCGGTCAGGGACTCGTCGTCCTTATCCTTCTTCGTGTAGAAGGCGATGAACTTTTCGTGGAGCCAGTCGTCGTCGATGTTCTCGAGGATGAGGGTATCCATACGGTCGGTGCGGATCAGACGGGGAACCAGACGGGTCGTCTGTTCTTCACCGAGGATGTACTCCACGCGGATACCGTTTTTGATGTTCTTCTTGGTGATCTGGTTGCGAAGCGCGGCTTCGTAGTAGCTGTTCATCGTCTTCTGGACGTCGTTTTCCAGGTAGGTGATGATGAGCTGGGACATCAGCTGCTGCTTGACAGCTTCCGAAATCCCCTGATAGCCGTTGTTGAGGTTCCACGGGTTCGAGAATGTCGGAACGCCGGTGGCGAGGTCCACGACGGCGATTTCGCCGGTGAACTCTTCGTACCAGAGCTGGTAGCCGTTCTGTTCCTTCACGAGGATCATGTCGGCAAGCTTTGCGTCCGCACTCGCGTAGTTCTCGCTCATGTAGTCGATGATCGGATCGCCGTTTTCGTCGATTTTGTCTTCATACGCGGCATCCACGGAAATCACCAGAGAACCGAGAACCATGACGAGAGTCAGGAACGCCGAAACGATTCTTTTAACTTTCATATCATACTCTCCTTCTCTGTTATACTCGGTATGTGACTTCTTTGAAGATGTTGACGACGAAGCTGACGATCTTCGCCATCAGGCTGGAGAAGAGCACACCGATGAACATGATGAACGCCATGCCGACGATGGTCGCGATGCAGGTCAGGATGTTCTTGCCGACGGAGTAGTCATGCGTGACCATCATGCCGACGAAGACGAGGATGCCCATCCAGATGTACGCGAAGGAGGTGAGCATCGTGATGATGCCGCCCTCGGTTCTGGTCAGGAAGTTCGAAATGATGGTGACGGGCAGGATGATCATCGGCAGAGGCGTCATCGCGTAGCAGCACGCGGTGAAGATGTCGCTCATCGAGCCTTCGCCTTCGAACAGCGTGGTGAGACACCAGTTCGCGACGGTCCACAGGAGCAGCGGCACCACAACGGCCGTGATCGCGCCCATGATGTTGAAGCTCGTGGACGGACGCGGGTTGAAGATGTAGCCGGTACCGATGGTGTTGTAGAAGTAAACGATAACGGTGATGAGGAGGATGACGAAGCCGGATTTGACCGAGCCTCGCTGCTCATGCTTCAGATCCCAGAATCCGTCGAACGGATGCAGGATCACATGGAAGGCGTAGAGCAGTTCCTCCTTCAGGCTCTTGCGTCCGACCTTGAGAGCCGTGCGCTTGTTGACCTTGCCCGCGTGTCCGAAGAACTTCGCAAGCAGGATGCAGATGGCGACGATCGCGATCGGGATGAGCCAGAAGAACTTGTTTGCCCAGTTCTTCCGGATTTCCTTATAGGCTTCGGAGTAGTTCTCGGTCTCGTACGCGGACTTGTAGTAATCCATCGCCTCTTCGTACTTGCCCTGACGGTACAGGGACTTTCCGATCTGGATGTAGGCGGAGTCGAAGTTGTTGTTTCTCTTCAGGATCTCCGTCCAGTCGTCGATGGTGATGTCATACTGACGGTTGTTGTCGTGCTCGAGCGCCCGAATCAGCAGATCGCCGTATTCGGTGCGGCGGTACACGACGAAGTTGTCGTTCGTCTTGTCGAGCAGAAGGATCTTCGTGCCCTGATAAGCGATCGCTTCAACGGACTGGATGTTGCCGGTCTGCTGACCGATATCGCCGAAGACGAAGAGCAGGTCGCCGTTGTCGTTGTACGTGAAGACCTTTGCGCGCTTTTCGTCGATGATCGACCACGTTCCCTCAGGACCCACCGCGGCGTCGATGATCTTCGAAGCGCCCGTGATGTTCGCGGTCGAGAGGTTGGTGATGCGGACCTCGCCGGACGGCGGGTAGAAGCCGTTGCGCTTCATAACGTCGGAGCCGGACGCGTTCAGCTTCTTGACGGGGGCGTAGTCGGAGCTCTTGGATTTGGAGTTGATCGCGCCCTGCTGCTGGCTCTCTTCGATGGAGGACGTCGTCACGTAGATGAAGTTGTCCTTGTCGATCGAGATGTTGTTGAACTCGGTGGAGACGTATTCCTGGCTCTGCGCTCTCTGTTCATCCGTCTGGATCTTTCTCCACAGGATTTCGAGAGCGGAGATGGTGACCTTCTGCGCACCGATGAAGCCGTAGAAGTCGCCGTCGTCGTTCAGCACGATGATGCCCTGGTAGGTCGTGGAGGATACGACGAAGAGACGTCCGTATTCGTCGGCGACGCAGGCGATCGGCTTGTAGATCGAGCCTTCCTCGAAGAGGGAGGATTCCGGTTTCGGAATGATCTTGATGTAGTTGCCTTCCGTATCGAACATGATGATACGGTTGTTGTCGGTGTCGCAGACGTAGATGTTGGTTTCATTGACGAACACGCCGGAGGGGTTGTTGAAGCTGTCCGGCACGCCGTGTTCGTTCGTGAAGTTGGTGATGTAGAACTGGAGCTTGTAGTAACGGTCGAGGACCACCACGCGGTTGTTCGCGGCATCCACGATGTAGACCTTGAGATCAGGTCCTATGAAGAGGTCGCGGGGGTCGTCGATTGCGGGGCTGACGCCCATGTATGAGGAGTCGACAACGGTATCGGGAACGTATGCCGTCGGAGAGGTCAGCACCTGCCCCTGCGCGGAGTAGGTGTAGGTCGCGTACGGCGCGTTCGCGGAAGCCGTCACAGCGAGGACAGACATGAGCAGCAGCGCGCAAAGGAGTAAGCTTGTGATTCTTTTCATACAGTCCTCCTTAGTCTTTCATGCCGCTCGAACCCATCGTCTCGATGATGTTCGACTGGGAAATAACGAAGACCAGAATCGGAACGATCATCATGACGACGGTGGAGGCAGCCGCTGCGCCGGAACGCGCGATCGTACCGTTCGTGATCTGGGAGATCGCGTAGTTCAGGGTCTTTAACTGCTCGGAATAGATGAAGGAAGATGCGCCCGCGTTCCAGAGGCCCTGGAAGGAGTAGATGATGAGGGTCAGCCATGCCGGCTTGACCATCGGCATCGCGATCGACCAGAAGGTCCTGAGTTCGGAAGCGCCGTCCAGACGGGCGGACTCCAGAACTTCGGTGGTGACGTTCGATTCCATGAACTGCTTCATCAGGTAGAGGCCGAGCGTCGAGCACCATGCGGGAATGATGATCGCAAGGTAGGTATCGATCCAGCCGAGCATGGAGAGCGTGATGAAGTTGACGATACCGGTAACGGTCGCCGTGAACATCAGGGATTTCTGGATGATCCAGAAGAAGCCCTTCGCACCCGGGAAGTCGATCTTCGCAAGAGCGTACGCGCAGAGGGAGGAGAGAACGAGGTTGCCGAACGTGCCGCCCACGGAAATCAGAACCGTGTTGAAGATGTAGCGGGAGAACGGTACCCAGGAGTCGCCCATCAGGTTGAAGAGGTCGGCGAAGTTGTTCATCGTCGGATGGGAGACGTAGAAGCGCGGCGGGAAGTAGAAGAGCTCGTTCAGAGGCTTGAGCGACTGAATGATGGTGTAGTACATCGGGAGGAACATCGCGATCCCGAAGAGGGTGAGTACAATGGTAATCCCCGCGTCGCCGCCCGCCGACCGGTTGAGGACTACTTCATGCTTTCTGGTTCTTAATTTTCTTGCCATGGCTTATTCTCCCAACTTAGAAATCAGCTTGGAGATCACGACGTTCATGCCGATCATCATGAGGAAGAGCAGGAACGAGATCGCTGAGGCGTAACCGACCTCCCAGCGGTTGTTCTGATATTCTTCCAAATGGTGTGTCAGCGTGTATGCGACGTAATCCACGGACGGGTTGCCGGCAAGCGCTGTAACGATGCCGCCGAAGTTGAAGGAGCCGGTAATGGACATGATCGCGCCGAACATCAGCTGAGGCTTCATGGACGGCAGGGTGATGTACCAGAGCTCCTGCCAGCGGTTCTTGATACCGTCGATCGCGCCGGCCTCGAACAAGCTCTTGTTGATGCCCTGAAGACCTGCGATGAAGGACAGGAAGGAGGTACCGAGGGACGTCCAGAGCGCGACCATGATACAGAGCGGCATGACGTATTTCGCGTTCTGGAACCACAGGATCGGTTCGTCTATGATACCGTACTGGAGCAGGAAACCGTTCATCAGACCGTAGGAGTCCGAGGAGAAGATCGTCTGCCAGATCAGGTAGACGTTGCCGGCGATGGACGGCGCGTAGAAGACGAGGGTAACGATCGCGCGGACCTTCGGAGGCAGCTCGTTGATGAACCACGCAACGACGAAGGAAATAATGTAGGAAGCGGGGCCGGTGACCGCTGCGAAGATCAGCGTGTTCTTCAGAGCGGTGATGAAGAGGTCGTCGTCAAGGAACAGGGTGATGTAGTTGTCCATGAAGACGAACTTCGGCCACTGGAGCATGTTGAACGACGTCAGACTGAGCACGAGGGAGAGAGCAACCGGGATGATGGTGAAGATGAAGAAGAGGATCATAAACGGCGCGATCATGAAGTATGCCGTTTTGTTTCTCTTGATCAGAAACCACGTCCACTCGCTCTTTGTCATCTCGTGACGCGTCTTGGCTTGTCTGTCAGTGTTTTTTGACATGTCTCTCTCCTTTCACGGTTCAGTCAAGATAGGATTCGAGAGCGCCGGCTGCGTCTCTCAGATATCCTGCGATGACCGCGAGAGCTTCATCGGAGGTTCCGAGTCCGTCGGCCGCCGCGCGGAGGGCTGCGATATCCTGCGAGGCGATGGCCGCGCTTGCGGCGGAGACGGCGGCGGAGCCCTTCTGCGTGTCGCTCAGTTTGGCGATGGCTTCCTCAGCCTGACCGAGACGCTTGGATGCGAGGGTCTGACCGACGGCAAGAGTTTCGAGGTTGAACTCGGTTCTCTTACGGTTGATTTCCTTGTTGATGATGTTGATGTAGCCGAGCAGGGAGTCAACCGGGTCCGCCTTGTTGTTGTACGCGTTGAGGAATGCGAAGCTGGTATAACGGCCGAGGATGTAGGAGCCGGGATACTGGGTAACGGCGATCGTCACATCCATCTGCTTCATCAGCTGACCGTACTCGCGGGAAGTCCACGGGAGCTCTTCGAGAGCCTCCTGGTTCGCGGTCGGGTTCTTCGCAGCGGGACCGAGGATCGCTACCATTTCGTTGGAGTAGTCGACCTGGAACTTTGTGTCGGTGTACCAGCACATGAAGGTCCACGCGGCATCGACGTCCCTCACGCCCGACATCATAACAAGCGCGTCGGAGCCGGACATTGCGGTGTGGTTGATCGTGCCGTCTTCCTGGAGGAAGCCGGGAACGGGACCGAATTCCCACAGACCCGCAAGCTCGGTCGCGAAGATGATGATGTTATTATAATAGGTATAACCCGCGATGCCGATCGGCATTTCACCGGTTCTGAAGCGGTTCGCGAAGTCGTAGGAGATCGGCAGGGAGTACTGCGTGAACATGTTGCACATGGTCTCAAACGCTTCGAGCGAGGTGTTCGCGGCGAGGTTGATTCTCATGCCGTCGTCCGCCCAGAGGTGACCGCCGAGCTGGTACATGTACATCTGGTAGTCCTGCGACAGACCGATGGTCATGTTGTTGAACTGGAGCACCGGGATGGCGGCGAGCAGGTCGTCCCATGTTCTCGGGACCTCAAGACCGAGGTTCGCGAGGATGTCGGTGCGGTAGAACATCATGTTCCACGTCTGCTTATCCGGCAGACCGTAGGTCTTGCCGTACAGCGTCAGCGGGATCATCGCCGCAGCGGTGAAGCGCTTTTCGATATCGTGGAAGTTCGAGAAGATCTGAGTGTATTCGTTGTACTTGTCGATCTCCTTCTGCTTCAGCCCCGTCGTGTCCTCATAGGCTTCGGGGTTGATCGCCACAACGGCGGAACGGATCGCGTACTGGATCGGGTCCGCGCCCGTGCCGGGAAGCGCTACGTCGGGGCCGACGCCCGCGAGAACGGAAGGAAGCAGCGTGCCGCCCGCGACGAGCTTCAGGGACGCGTCGATGCCGGTCGTGGGACCGAAATCGTTGTCCATGAGGTTACGGGTGATCTGCGCCTGGTCGCGGTTCGCGGTGACCCAGACTTCGACCTTCCGGTCGGCCTTCTTGCCGTCCACGGAAGCGCCGAGGGAGTTATAATCGGTAAAGAAGGATGCAAAGAACTGCTTCAGCTCGAACCAGAGGGACTGGAAGAAGTTGCCTTCCGCCTTCGGATACTTCACGCCCGCGGGCTGGATGTCGATCCAGTCGATTTCGAGCGGCTGGTTCTTCGCGGAGGAGATCCAGGAACCGAGGTTACCGATCTGGGTCTTGAGCTGGCTCATGTTCTTCGCGATTTCATCTTCGTCCGTACCCATCTTTCTGAGCAGACGCGCGATGGTGTCGAGCGTCGCGGAGTTTTCGGACTTGATGTTCGCCATGTTCTCGATGTAGGAGATGACCTCTTTCAGGTTGTTCGACTGAACGACGAGGTCCTGCACCACCTCGGGAAGCACGCGGCCGAAACCGTAGTCACGGTACGCGTCGGGGCTCGCGCCGGTGAGCTTCAGGAGGGAGAGGTAGTCGTTGTTGATCGAGGTCATGATGGCGGAAACCTTGCGCACAACGTTGCCCATCTCGCCGAGGGAAGCCTCGAGGCGGAGAGTGTGCTTGCCCTTCTCAAGGTAGAACTGGAAGGTGTCGGCGCCGTCGTTCGCCGCGGCCACCTGGAAGTTCGAATTGTAGTTGAACTTCAGGTAGTTCGCTTCTTCGAACGGGATCTTGCCGTCGATATAGAGCTTGCGGGAGGTGTACATACCCTGCTGCTCGTTCTGGCGGAAGCGGAACACGACTTCGTACAGACCCGTTTCGGGAGCTTCGATTTCGTATTCCACCCACTGGCTCGCGGTCTGCCACTTATCCGAACCGATGGTGTTGAGTCGGATCTTGGAAGCGTCCTGCGGCTCCGTCAGCGCCGATTTACGGTCATAAATCGGATACACGGTGAAGTCGGACGTTCTGTACGGGGTCTCCGCGACAACGTGGTACTTATCCGACGTGTTTGCGGGGGATTTGCCCGCGGCGTACGCCTCGTACGAGGGGAGATCCTCGTAGGGGTAAATCGTGATGTTCTGAATCACGACCGCTTCGCGGACCGCGTTGAGCACGATGGTGTTTTCGCCCTTTTCGAAATAGAATTCGAACGGATCGGCGAAGAAGGTGTTCGGGTCAATGAACACGTATTCCTGCCACTCGTGCACAACGGAGGACACCGGACGCAGCTCGTTGCCGTTGGAGTCGACTTCGAACCGCTCTTCGCCGGTTTCTTCGTTCTTCGTATAGGCGTTGACCCAGATCTTCTTCATCGTGAGGTCGCGCGCCTCCGCGAACGGGAGCGCGTCGTTGATGTAGAAGCCGCGCTCGATGGAGTTCGTCTTGTCGGTGACGGAGCAGTAATCCATCTTGATCGCGTAGAGGCCCGTTTCGGGGATATTGACCTTCCACACGACCTTGCCGTCGTCGCTCATCTTCAGGGATTTGCCCTTGCCGGCATCCCCGGTGGCGGCGGAGACATTGTAGTCGTTAACGATTTCCACCTCCGCGGTCGTCGCGGCGGCGTCATAGTCAATCGCTTTGATCACGACCGTCTGTTTGCCCCTCGACGCACTCTGGTACTCCGGCTGCTCAACGTAGTCGGCGTAAGAGAATGAGATGAGGGTTTCGCTGATTTCCTGAAGTGTCGTTCTGCCGCTCTGGGCCGGCGCTTCCTCTTCTTCTCCGGCGGCGTAAACCGTCATGGGAAGAACCGACAAGAGCATCAGGAACGACAGCACGAGGCATGTCAGCTTTTTGCTTTGGGTTTTTCTCATAGAGCCTTCCTCCTGCAATTTTTTGAGCGTCGACCGCTGACCGACGGCCGCCGCCCGCCGCTTTCCCGACGGGTGCTTCTCCCCGAGCGGGGCAGCGAGCGTCCGAAAGCATGGGATTCGGGACTCTCGGGCCAAAACCGAGGCGATCCGTCCCCCGGTTTTTACCCGAAAATCCCCGGAAAACGCGCGAAATGACACGTCTCCCGATATTTATATGCCCATATCATAGCACATGTTCACAAAAAAGTCAAGCGCGCTTCACGGACTTTCATCCGTTCCCATAAGGCCGCGGCGGACTTCGTCCTTCCCTCACCTTCCCGCCGAAAGCGGCCGCGCGCGGATCGGGGCGAAAAAGCCCCGGACGCGCCGGACGGGCGGATTGCAAGCGTAAATAATTTTTACTGTCTCCCGATCCGAAATGCCGAAAAAGCCTTGTAAACAGGCTGTTTTTCGGATACAGAAACGCGCCGCGGACCATTGTTTTGCGCCGGGTAAATTATACTGGCGCGTCCACCCGAATTCTGTGTGGTATCTCCGTGACGGCAAGGTGAAAAGGCGACATCTGTCTTTGGAGGATTTGCATAAAATTTTGCCGAAATTTTCTACACATCGACAGAATGCACAAAATTGAAAAAACCGCTCCAAAACCCTCGTTTGACCCCGGATTTCTCCCTCTGAACGCGCCGCGGAACGAAAATCATGCCCGAAGAAGCGCCAAATGTGTAGAGTTCCGACATTCTCCCCTTCTCTTCCGCCGCGCGCGGCTCCGGCGGTGGGTTCCGCATCGATTTCCGCATTTTTGCATTTCCCGAAAAAATTTTCGTCAAGCCCTTGACAAAGCGCTTCGCATCTGCTATAATATAGCCCGTCAGAGAAACAGCGGTATTGTGTAAAGGTAGCACAGCAGACTCTGACTCTGTATGTCGGGGTTCGAATCCCTGTACCGCTGGTAGACAGGTTTTTCACAACCTGTCTTTTTTATCGTCTTGAGAAAGGATGCCGGTCATGGACGAAAAGCACGCCCCTTCCCTTTACGATCAGCTCCTGAAGTTTTCTGCGGCGGGACGCGTTCCCTTTCACATGCCCGGGCATCAGCGCGCCGCGTTCCCGTGGCTGGGAGACGCCGCGCGGATCGATTTCACCGAAATCGAAGGACTCGACAATCTTCACGCGCCGGAGGGCATTCTTCGGGACGCGTCTGAACGCGCGGCGCGGCGCTGGGGCGCGGACCGCTCGTTCCTCCTCACAGGAGGTTCCACGGTCGGCGCGCTCGCGGCGGTTTGGACGGCTGCGAAGGGCGGCAGACCTTTGATCCTCGCCCGCAGCTGCCACCGCTCGGTTTATCACGCCGCCATGCTCACGGGCTCGCCCGTGACGTATATCGCCCCGCGGCTGCATCCTCTCGGCTTCGCCCTCGGCATCACGGCGGCCGACGCGGAAGCGGCGTTTGAAAAATCCCCCGACGCCGCGGCGCTCGTGATCACCTCGCCCACCTACGACGGCGTCGTCAGCGACGTCGCCTCGATCGCGGCGGTCTGTCACAGGCACGGCGCGGTCCTCATCGCGGACGCGGCGCACGGGGCGCATCTCGGCTTTCTCGATCCGTCTGTTTTGAATCCCGTGCGGCTCGGAGCCGATCTCGTCTTCATGAGTCTGCACAAGACCCTCCCCGCCCTGACGCAGACCGCCGTCCTGCATGTGAACGGCAGCCGGATCGATCCCGACGGAATCGCCGCCGCGCTCGGGATCTTTGAGACCTCGAGCCCTTCCTATCCCCTGCTCGCCTCCGCGGACGGGTGTATCAACGCGATGGGCGACGACGCCCTGTTTGAAAACTGGCGCGCTTGCCTCGCGAGGATACGCGAGAACGCCCGCGGCCTGCTCGTCGTCCCCGGCTCCGCGGACGATCCGTATTCCGCCGATCCCGCTGATCCCGGGAGCGGAGTCTTCGCGTTTGACGCGAGCAAGCTGATCCTCGCCGTACCGGGCATGAGCGGCCCGGACGCTGCTCAGATCCTGAGGCGGGACTTTCGCATCGAGCCGGAGATGGTCTCGGCGCGGTACGTTCTGCTCATGACGGGCGCGGGCACGAACGAACGCCACGCCGACGCCCTGATTGCCGCTCTCCGGTGCCTCGCCGAACGCGCCGTCTCGGACGAAGGGCGGACACCTCCCTCCCTCTCCGGCGCCCGCGCAGACCTTCCGGACGCGCGCATGACCATGGGCGACGCCGCGGCTCGGGAAAGCGAGCTCATCCCCCTCGAAGACGCCGCCGGGCGGATCGGGGGAGAGTTCCTCACCGCCTATCCCCCCGGAATCCCCCTCCTCGCGCCCGGAGAAATCATCGAAGGCGGCCTCATTCACCTCGTGCGTCGGCTTGCCGGAGACGGGATCGCCGTCACGACCTCGCGCGGAACGTTTGACGGAAGAGTCCGGGTGCTCAGGGAGTCGTGAATCCCGCAAAAAAAGCGCTGCCGCGTCTCCGAAAGGAAACGCGGCAGTTTTCTTATGGCATGGGATGCGCTCGGAGCGCCTCGGCAGCGTCGCTTCGGCGGTGGGCGGTGCTATCCGCCCGATTCGATACCGGGCTTATTTCACCGTTACGGACGTGATGTGCGGGTTCGCGCCGTTGTACCAGTAGAGGAAGCCTTCCATATCGACGGTATCGCCGACCTTCAGACCTTCGACCGCTTTGTAAACGTCGGTGTTCTTGCCGCAGAGAGAGTACTCGACGCAGAAATCATACATCTTGCCGTCCTTCGAGACCTTGAAGTAAAGGTCGTCGCTCTTGCCCTCCGGATCCTTGTACGCGAACGCGGCGCCGCTTTCGTCGTAAGCCTCGACCTTCATACCCTTGAAGGAGACGAACTTGTTCTGATTCTTGACCAGATCGTCCGTTCCGAGCAGGGAGGTGACGTCTTCCGCTTTCGCGACATAGTTGCCGGACTCGATTTCGATCGTGGCGTCGGCGATTTCGATCTCACCGGACCACTCGGCCTTGTAGCCGGTAACCTTGATCTTCGTGCCGGGGGTCAGCTTTGCGTAATCGGCTTCGGAGCACGCCGCTTCATAGATGAAGTACGCGCCGTCCTTGTCCTGCGTGTAGAGGGTCGCCTTGTTGTCCCACCAGGACTGCTTCGCCTGCACGTAGGTCTCGACCACGACCTGGGTCTGGAGTTCCGCCGCGTCATATTCCGCGTAGGTCATGACGCCTTCGCCCTTTTTGTCCGTATCGGAACAGGCGACGACAGCGAAGACCATCATCAGCGCAAACGCGAGCAACAGGAGTTTTTTCATTTTTTTGTTTTCATCCTTTCTTTGATTCAATGAGTTTGGAAGTGATCTCTCCGTTTGTTATTATACCGCTTTTTTCCGAAAAATCAAGGTGTTTTAAGATTTTCCTTCCCTGTTGTGCAGAAATCTCGCGAGCACGACGCCGCCCATGACCAGCCATGCGACGAGAAGCGCGGCAATCAGCGCGACGGACGGGCCGGGCAGTTTTCCGAGCTCCGCTCCGCTCCCTCCCGCGCCGGGGGTGTGCTGATCGAGCCGGTACAGCGAGCGCACGTCGGAGACGAGCTTTTCGAAATACGCGTCGTCCACGGTCTCCCTGCGCCGCACGGATTTCGACGTGTTTTCGATCATCTGTCCGGCGGCGTCCCGCAGGGACGCGGAGCCGTTGAAGACCGGGGTGACGAAGGTGCGGTCGATGTTTGAGAGCAGAAGCTGGGTCGCGGCGATTTTCACGTCATAGTGTTCGAGTCCGTCTTCCCCGCCCCTCTCGAGGTATTCCCGGTACGCCTCGCTTTGGTGCGCTTTTTTCGTCACGGGAATGTAGCCCTCGCTCGAGGCGTATCCGATCTGCACGTCGTTCGTCAGCAGATACTGCGCGAACAGCCACGACGCGAGGACCTCCTGCGGATCGCTCTTGTTGAAGACGCAGACGGAGGGGCCCTGCGAGATCATTTTCGGGTTTTCCGGGTCCGCCTGCGGGATGGGGCGCACCGCGATTTCGTACTCCACGAACTGCTCCGGCGGGATGTCGGCGTGCGGGGCGAGGCTTCCCATCCAGGTCGCGCCCGCCGTGGAGTCGACCGCGAACAGGCACTGACCGGCGTTGAGGAAATTGCCGGGATAGCTCGAAATCTTGAAGGTGGAAAACGCGCCCGTCGCCGTGTGACGCGCCACGTCCCTGAGCAGGGAGAGCGCGGTATCGTTGAACAGAAGGATGTCCCCCTCCGGCGTGGAATAGCCCGCGCCGCGCTGGGCGAGGTACTGGATCATCATGTTGTCCGTGGACTTGTAGATGAAGGGGATCATGGTCTTCTGGCCGTTCGCCTTGTAGATCCCGTCCTCCCGCTTCTCCGCCGCCCGGTCCGAGACCTCCCAGACGAAATCCCACGTCAGCACGTCGGGGAGTTCATAGCCGAGGCTTTCGAGCATGGTGACGTTGATATAGCACGCCTCGGTGGAGCGCATGAAGGGGATGGCGTAATGCTCGCCGTCGATCACGCATTCGTCGAGGAATTTTTCGACCATTTCGTCCCGCTCTGGTCCGTCGTATCTCAGCTCGGAGCCGCCGAAGCCGTAGGAGGGATCGGCAAACAGACTGTCGAGGGGAACGACCGTGTTCACGCCCGTGATATAGGTCGCGATGTGGTCGGGGTAGGTGACGCAGACGTTCGGCGTCGTGCGGGTCGCGATGTTCGTGATCACGTCGTTGTAGATCCGCCCGTAATCCGTATAGAAGCGGAGATTCACCTTCACGTTCGGATAAAGCGCCTCAAAGCCCGCGACCGCGTCGGTGTAGACCTTCATCTGCGTCTTGTTCGTGTCGTTCTTCGCCCAAAAGGTGATCTCAAACTGCCGTCCGGTGTCAAAGCTCTCCGGCATCACGAACGGATCGAGCGCGCGGGAGCCGTGGCAGGAGGCGAAGAGGGGCACAAGAAGCAAAGCGGCAAGGAGAGCCGGGAAGAGTTTCCCTCTCTTCATTTTTTCGTGCCCCCTCTCATGACCCCCGCCATGATCCGGCTGCGGAAGATCAGAAACAGGACGATGAGCGGGAGGGAGATCACCACCACCGCCGCCATCATCGCGGGGATGTTTTCGCGCCCGAAGCCGTTCTCGCGGATCTCCTGAATGCCGTTCGAAACGAGGAAATACGACTTGTCGTCCGTGATGAGCCGCGGCCAGACATAGGAGTTCCAGCATTCGATGACCTTCAGAATCGTCACGGTGACGAGGGTCGGGCGGCAGATCGGCAGCATCACGCGCACGAGGTATTTGAAATCGGACGTGCCGTCCACCTTCGCGGCTTTATAGAGCTCGTCCGGGATCTGCTCGAAGTTTTCTTTCAATAAATAGATATAGAAAACCGACGTGACCGACGGCAGAATCAGCCCGAGGAAGGTGTTGCGCATATCCCAGTTCGTGATGGTGACGAAATTCGTGATGATCACGAGCTCGTTCGGGATCATCATGAGCGACAGAAAGAGCGCGAAGACGATGTTCTTTCCGACAAACTCGAGCCGGGAAAACGCGAACGCCGCGAGCACCGTCACGATCAGCATGATCGCAGTCGTTGCGGCGGTGAAGATGAGTGTGTTGAGAAAATAGCGTCCGAGCGGAACGGAGGAAAACGCGTTTCCGTAATTCGCGAGCGTCGGGTCGGTCACGAAAAAGCGCGGAACGAACTCGGCGTTGTAGGAGCTGTAGCTTTTGAACGAGGTCAGGACCATCCAGTAAAACGGAAAGAGCACGATCAGCGCCCAGAGCGAGAGCAGCGCGTAGACCGCCGCCTTCCCGATCCGTGCCCCGACGGATTTTTTCTTCGGTTTCATTCCTTGTCCTCCTCAATAATACACATGCTTCCGGCTGACGAGCAGGTTGATGCAGGTGATGGTAAAGACGATGGCGAACAGAATGAGCGCGGCAGCCGCGGCAAAGGACGGATAGCCGCCGGAATCGCCGTAGAGCATGTCGTACACATAGCCGACGATGGTATTCATGCCCGCCGCGTTCAGATCGGTGCCGAAGAGCGCGACCTCGTCGCTGTACGCCTTGAACGCCCCGATGAAACCCGTGATGATGAGATAGAACAGCATGGGCGAGATCATCGGCAGGGTGATGCGGAAGAAGATCCGCGGCTTTGAGGTGCCGTCCACCCGCGCCGCCTTGTAATACGTCTCGTCGACCGAGGCGAGAGCGCTTGTGAGGATCAGGACCTTGAAGGGCATCACGATCCAGACGGTGTAGATGCACACGACGAGGATCTTCGCCCACCACGGGCCGTCGATGAAGTCCACGCCCGGGCTGCCGAAGAGTTTCAGAAGCAGATTCACAAGTCCTTCGGAATAGGCGGTCTTTTTGAAGAGGATCATGAACACGAGCCCCACGGCGAGGGTGTTCGTGACGTAGGGCAGGAAATAGATCGTCTGGAACATCTTCTTGAGCGGACCGATCGAATTCAGCCCGAGGGCAACGAGAAGGGCGAGCCCCGTGGAAACGGGCACCGTGATGAGCACGATCACGAAGGTGTTTTTGAGCGCCTGCAGAAAATACGGGTCGCGGAGGACATAGGAGAAATTGAAGCCCCCGACGCCGGAATAGGACTGCGACGCGGAATTGTAGCCCTCCTCGAACGAATACACGACGACGTCCAGAAGGGGATAGATCATGAAGACGGCGAGGAACAAAAGCGCGGGCGTCAGATAGAGCCACGCCTTGAGATTCTTTTTCTTAAACATGCTCCTCCTCCTTCCGCGTCAGACGGCAGCGGATCCTTTCTCCGCTCTCCGCGTCGAAAAGATGGGTCTTTTCCGGCCTCAGGGAGAAGCGCACCGCTCCCGGCTCAAGATCGCGGGTGAGCGACGCGTCAACGATGGCGCGCCCCTGAACCGCGTCGAGCGCGGGGTGGGCGAAGACGACGCTCGTGTCGCGCCCCATGACCTCCACACGCTTCAGCTCGCAGCTCAGCGCCCCGTCCGCGGCGGGGAGGAAGCCCTCTGGGCGCACGGCGACGGTCACGGGACGGTCCTCGGCACCGGATACCGCGAAAACCGCCTCGGGGCCGATCATGAGCTTGCCGTCCCGGATCTCGCCGGAGAAGACGTTGATCTGGGGGGTGCCGAGGAATTTCGCGACAAAGAGATTCACCGGATCGTCGTACACGTCCTGGGGCTTCGCGATCTGATGCACCGCGCCGTCCTTCATCACGACGATGAGATCGGAAATGCTCATCGCCTCCTCCTGGTCGTGCGTCACGAAGATCGTCGTGACCCCCGTCGCGCGCTGGATGCGGCGGATCTCTTCGCGGGTCTGGAGGCGCAGGCGGGCGTCGAGGTTCGAAAGAGGCTCGTCCAGCAGGAGCACCTCGGGAGACTTCACGAGCGCCCGCGCGATGGCGACTCGCTGCTGCTGGCCGCCCGACATCTCAGCGGGGCGGCGTTCGAGAAGGCCTTCGATCTGTACGAGCTCTGCGGCATGGACCGCGCGGTCCCGCATTTCTTCCTTGGTCAGGCGGTCCTCACCGCGCAGATTGCCGAGGGGGAACATGATGTTTTCGAGCACGGTCATGTGCGGGTAGAGCGCGTAGTTCTGGAAAACGAGCCCGACGCCGCGCTTTTCGGGGGGAAGGTCGGTCACGTCCTTGTCGCCGAAATAGATCCGCCCCTCCGTGGGCTCCTCAAGCCCGCTGATGAGGTTCAGCGTCGTGCTTTTCCCGCAGCCGGAGGGCCCGAGCAGTCCGATGAGCGAGCCGTCCGGTATCTCGAACGTAAAATCGCTCACGGCGATCACGGGCTCCTTGATCCTTTTGTCGCGGTTCTTGAATATCTTCGTGAGGTGTTCCAAAACGATCTTCATCTGCATCCTCCGCTTGTCACGCATGATTCCACGCCCATTATACACCCTCCGGGGGGATTTGAAAAGACCCATGCGCCGCTTTCTGCCGGTTTTTTCGACGGAAAAAACGAAAAAAACAAAATTTTTGCGCTATGGCGAAATATTTCCGGCGTCCGCGCGTATAATAGTATAAAAGGATGTTTATGCCGATTTCGGCGCCCCGGAAAGGAGGGATGTGACCGATGCTCTTCGCGGACAGCGGCGACCGGGACAGCCGGGAGCTCAGCGAACTGTACGAAAAAAGAAAAAAGCACGTCACGGCGCTGATCTGCCGAAGGCTCGGCATCTCCTTCGCCGAAAACCGCGAGCTCGCGGAGGATCTGACCGAGGAAGTCTTTTTGAAGGTCGTGCGGTACAAATCCCGCTTCGTGGGTCAGACGGAGCATGTTCAAAACGCGAACCTCATGATGATGACGCAGAACGTCACGGCCGATTACATCCGCAAAAACGCGCGCCGCCCGAAAATAACCCTCTTTCCCCCTTCCGATGACGGCGGGGACGGGGACGAGAGCGAAGCCGGGGACGGGGGAGACCGCACCGATCCGCTCACCGTTCTTCTGCGGACGGAGGGGGAGGCAGCGACCCGCCGCGCCGTCGAAAACCTCGGCTCCCCCGCGCGGGAAATCGTCGTGGAACGCTATTATTTCGACCGGACCTACCGCGAGATCGCCGAAGAACACGGCATGACCACGGCGGCGGTCGGGCTGATTCTGCACAAAAGCCTGAAAAAACTCGGAAAGGAGCTGAAAGACTATGCGCAAACGGAAGACTGACCGGCTCGCGCGTCTCGCGCAGGACGGCGCGGCGCGCTGGGCGGAAAAACAGACCAAGGACATGCTCTCGCTTGACGTCTCCGAAATCGAGCTCTCCCCGCTGACGGAACAGAGCATCCGGCGCGCCCTCGCATCCCGCCGGAAAAACACCTTCGGCACAGGGCTGAGACGGGCGGGAGTCGCGCTCGCCGCGTTCGTTTCCCTGTTCTTCGCGCTTTCGATGGCGGTACAGCCGGTGCGCGCCGCTTACTGGGAAACCCTCGCGGGAGCCTTGAACCTCCGGGACACCCCCGAACGCGTCCTGCCCGAAAAAATCGAAGCGGTCCGCTACCCCGCGGTCTTTCCGACGGACTGGCGGCTCGTCGGCGCGGACATCGGGGAAAGTGCGGCGCATTACAGTCTGACGGACGAGAGCGGAACGGTCTTCGTGCTCCAGAGCGTCATCGGAAAAAGCGGTGAAGCGAAAGACGGCGGGGAGTTTGACGGAGCCTCCGTCGAGGAGATTTCGCTCGGCAGCATCCCCGCGCGGCTCGCTGTCTGCCCGGACGGCACCCTGATCCTGACGTGGACGGACGACTACCGCTTTCAGCTCACCGGCATCGACACGGACGCGCAAATCCTGCGCTTCATCGCGCAGAGCCTGACGGTCAAATGAGAAACGGGAAAAAACGCCGCCCCGGCATTTTTGGAGTCTGCGCCCTCACCCTCGCCGTCCTGCTCCTCTTTTCCGTGTGCGGCAAAACACCCGCGCCCCCGGCCGGTGAGACGACGCCCGCGCCTGCCCCCCTGCCCGCGGACGCGGAGCACGATCCGGTCCTGCCCGACCAAGGGGCGGGCAGTGTCGTCGCGAACCTCTATCTGGGAGGCATGCCGCTCGTCCCGGAGGGATGGGAGCCCGTTCGGGGAGAACCCCGTTTTGACGCGGACGCGGGAACGCTCGCATGCGTTCTCATGCTCTCGGAAGGGGACGGTTCGGCGCGCTTCGCGTACGCGGAGATCGGGGAGCACGGCGGTCTGGCGCACATCGTCGAGCTGCCTGTGGGAGAGGATGCCGAAGTGACGCTGTTCGCGGTGTCGGATCAAAGGGTTTATTATGTGGAAGAACGGCTTGACGCCGCTCGGCAGGAGCTTCGGCTGAACGCGCTCGACCCCGCGGACGGAAGCGTCGTCCGGGGCACGGAATGCGCCGCGCTCCTGAAGCGGAACAACGCCGGATCGGTCGCGCCCTCCGACCTTGCTGTCGACGCGGATGGGGATGTTTTCGTCCTCACCGGGCGGGAGATCGCGGTCTTCTCACCCGATCTTGCGCTCAGAACCTCGTTCCCGAAAAACTACGTGCGCGCCGAACTTCTTTCCGACAGCCGGGGGAAGGTCCTGCTCGCGCGGGCACGGCAGAAGGACGGCTCTTACGCGCTCGTCCCGATCGACAAGGCGGGGGCTGCTCTTTTGGAGGACGAAGCGGTCCTGATCCCTGCCGCGGCTGTCGAAAGCCCCCTGTACGACTTTTTCATGACCCCGGCGGACGAGCTGATCTGGCGGAACGCGGCGGGGATTTGGGTCCTTCGCGGCGGGGCGGCGGAACTCTTGATGAATTTCGAAAACTCCGGCTGCGACGCCGACTCATCCGTTCTGTGCGGCGCGGCGGACGCTGACACGCTTTTCATCGGCTATACGGACGGGCCGAACGGAAAAGCGACGGGGCTTTCCGTCTGGAGAGCCGCGCGCGGCGATGCTCTCTCTCAAATCCGCGTGATCGAGCTCTGCTCGACGGTCCGGCTTCCCGCATATCTCACGGAGGCGGTCACGGCGTTCAACGCGTCGCATCGGGACGTGCGGATCTCTGTGCGGGATTACAGCGGCGAAAACAGGCATGCGGACGGCGCGTCAAGGCTGATCGGGGATCTGGAAAGCGGCGCGTACGCTCCGGACATCGTGCTGACCAACCATGCAAACACGGACTTCTCTTATCTGCGCGACAAGGGACTGACCCTCGACCTCGGGCTGTATCTCGCCGCCGATCCCATCGTGAACAGGGACAATGTGTTCGGCTGCGTACAGCATGCTTTCGCGACGGAAAGCGGCGGCATGTGGGCGATCCCGGACGAGTTTGAACTCTCGACCGTCGTCGCCTCGCCCGCCTTCCGGACGGAAGGCGGACGCACGACCGGAGAACTCCTCGATTTCATCGATTCCCTGCCCCCGGACGCGGTCCTGATGGAAGGGCTGACGCGCGAAAACGCCGCGAAGCGTCTGCTCGGACAACAGGGCTACGACGTGTTCTTCGACCGTGTGAACGGGGAGAGCTCCTTCGACGATCCCCTCTATCTGCGCTGGCTGCGCTTTCTGATGCGGCTGCCGTCGGGTGAGGAGGAGCTTCGGGCGCGCTCGGCGTTCGAAGGGCTCGCCGACGTTGACAAATACCGGAGTTACCGGGAAGGCGGCGTCGCGCTGGCGTCGCTGAAAATCAAAAGCTTCAATTCCATTCTCTACCCGACCTTCCTCTTCGGCAGCCGCGGCTGGACCTTCGCGGGCTATCCGACGGCGGACGGGGCGGTCGGCGTCTCCCTGTCCGGCCGCAACGTCTTCGCGGTCATGAACCGGTCGGAGGAGCCGGACGAGGCGTGGGAATTCATCGCCTCCTATGTGTCGGACGGGGACCATCTGCATTCCGCTCACCACATGCGGTACGGCATGTATATCCTGAAAAGCCAGCTTATGAGCGATCTCGCCTCCGCCGACCGGTACGTCTATCATTTCAGCTTCTCCGGCAGCTCCGGGTCAGCGAGCAAGCTGCTCGGAAACTCATACAACGTCGGCAAAGCGGACGTGCTGCTCGAATACGAAGCGGAGGACGGGGAACGCCTGATCGCGTTTCTCGACGAAGCTGCCTGCTCAAGGCCGTGAGGAGCCGAACCTCGTGCCGGGCGCGGCGCGCAGCGGCGGTCCCTGCCTCCTTCCGCGAGCCCCTTCCCGTTCATCCGCCGATCCGTCCGGATTTTCTCCGGGCGGATTTTCTTTTCCCCCTTTTCAGAACCGCGCGGATGTGATAAAATGGGAAGGAAATCACATGCCGAAGGAGACCGACATGAAAACGGAAAGAAAGCCCGTGCTTGAAACCGAAAGGCTCATCCTGCGCCCGCTGCGCGCGGACGACGACGCCGACGTGATCCGCGTCCTCACGAACGCCCGCTGCGCCGAAACCTATATGCTCCCCGACTACCCGGAGCCGGAAGCCGCCCGTCCCCTGTTCGAGCGCCTCCGCGCCCTTTCGCTGGGCGAGGGGGACCGCCTCGTTTACGGGATCGCCCTGAAGCCGGAGAAGGACGGCGAGCGGGACCGGCTCATCGGATACCTGAACGAGGTCGCGGACAAGGACGGAAAGATCGAGCTCGGCTATATCCTCCATCCCGACTGCTGGAACCGGGGATACATGACCGAAGCGCTCGCCGCCGTCATCGGGGAACTGCTGCGCGTCGGTTACGCCGCCGTAGTCGCCGGATATTTCGAGGAGAACGCCGCGAGCGGG
>JAEEGL011309574.1_pt1 | contig 24424 bp, 15 predicted proteins | sample 9134231 | NCBI WGS metagenome assembly JAEEGL01 (sample SAMN16246548, study PRJNA631951) | gut metagenome | biome: gut microbiome; feature: rumen; material: fiber-attached | host: Bos | place: Iran: Karaj | collected 2018-10
AGCAGGAAGTCAGGAGTTCGAATCTCCTTATCTCCACTTCAAGAGTCATCGCTAGCGCGGTGGCTCTTTTCGTTTCGATAAGGAGATGGTTTTTATTAGGGGCGCTGCCCCTAATGTACCCTGCCGCCTTAAGTCCCTTGCGTCTTCGCTACGCTCAGACCGGGACCGGCGGTTCGCCTGAAGGCTCATTGATAGTCAAGGTTTTGTGTTTTTGTGAACTGAAAGTAGCTCGTGCTAACTTATGGCCTGGGCCTTGACCGCTATTCACTCTCAACTGAGGATTTGAGGGAATGAGAGGATGAGATTATTTGAAAAAATTTGGAGCGGAACGGAAAATAATTACCTTTGCGGTTGGAAAGAAGATAACCTCATCGTAATAATGCTGGAACGGGAGACATTCGATAAGTTTTGCGCCGCTAAGTACCCAGGGCTGATTGCATATGCGCAGTTGTGCCTGAGGGGAAACGACCCTCTGTGGGCCGAGGACGTGGTGCAGGATGTGCTCTATTCAGTATGGAAGAGGAGGATTTTTATCAGGTGGGATTCCGCAAATGGAGGTAGAATTCATGCATATTGCCTTCGAAGCGTGTTCAATCGCTGTATGGATTATATGGAGCGCAGGAGGACAAGAATGGCATTCGAGACGGAAGAAAAAGCGTTTCTTGAAATGGCGGAGAAGTATTACGATCCGGACCGCAATCCAGTGATCCGTCATTTGTTTGACCAGGATCTGAGGACATCTTTGGACCGGTCTATCGAAGCTCTTCCGGACAAGTGCCGGGAAGTTTTCCGCCTGAGTTACATTGATGGCTTGTCTCGTGCGGAGATTGCTGAAAAACTCGGCATTTCCGTAAGGACAGTGGATGGACACATTTATTCTGCACTCCAATCGCTGCGCTCTTCTCTGAGCGGGGTGTAAAAAAATCACTTTAAACCAGGTAGTTTGTCGGACTTATCCGTATTTACTATGTACGGATATGAAAGATCATTACACTACTAACAACCAAAAAGAACGTCTGGAGGCCTATAGAGAGGCCCTGGACGAGGCTCTAAGGGCGTCGTCGGATCCTAAGATGGACCAGCGCACGGCGCGGATGCTGGAGCGATTGAATTCAAGGATCGAAGCGGATGCCGCCCGCAGGCGTCGCTTCTGGAACGTAGCGAAACCGATTGCGGCCGCGGCTTGCCTGCTGGCCGTCGCCATCATGGTTTGGTGGAAACAATCTTCCGCAGATTCTGCCGGACTCCGTCAGAAGAGTTTTGCTTACGAGAACATAGAAAATGAAGTGAGGAGGGTTTCGCTCCCGGACGGAACCAGCGTATGCCTTCAGCACGGGGCAAGCCTGAGCTATTCGGAAAAAGACGGGATGCGCCAGGCAGAACTCAGCGGCGTGGCCTATTTTGACGTGGCCCGCGATTCGATCCATCCCTTTATCGTAAAGACCGCTGCTATCGATTTGAAGGTGCTCGGCACCGCTTTCAGCGTTTCCGCCACTCCCGGTTATTCCAAGACCGATGTAATCCTGGAACATGGTTCAGTGAGGATTCAGACGAAGTCCGGCGCGTCCATACTGCGCCTCACGCCCAATCAGCGGGCCGTCTATGATGTGGCAACCGGAGACGTATCCGTTGAAAGCATCGCCGCAAAACAAGCCATACAGCAAGAATACGGAATGGTCACCTTCGAGAACGCGAGGGTCGACGAGATAATCCGTGCCATCGAGTCCCAGTATGGCATCAAGGTCAATGCCTCGGGATACGACCCGGCCAAACAATACCACATCAATTATTTCCGGAGCGACAGTGCGGGCGACGTGCTCGCAATGATGGAAGAGCTTACCGGAGGACATTTTTCATCCAGCAATTTGTTATAGGAAATGATAAAGAGCGTACTCATTGCTTTAATCACCAGCAATCTGTTACTGGGCGGTCCTTATAAAGTGGACATCTCCCAGCAAAATGCAACCGTCAAGACATTTACCGACGAATTCACTGCCCAGACCAATGTCCCTTTCTCCTTTGAGAGCGAGTTGGCGTCACACCCGCTCGGAAGGGTATCACTGCATGGAGAAAACACCCTGGAATCCCTTTTGTCGACTGCATTCAGCGGAAAGGGTATCAAGTATAAGGTGGTGAACGGCATGGTTGTCCTGACTAAAGACACCTCATCAACCACCGCTGTTACACATGTAACAGGCCGAACTCGTCGTCCGGAAAGAGTAACCATTAACGGAACCGTGTTGGATGAAACTGGCATGGGAGTTATCGGCGCTTCCGTTTTGGTTCAGGGGACCACAAATGGCTCGGTAACGGATTTGGATGGACATTTCTCCATCACCGCTGATCGCGGTTCCTCTATAGTGGCCAGTTTCATCGGTTATAACGACTTTACCTTTGTGGCAGAGAAGGATGTAAAAGGTATGATAATCCGTCTTAAGGAATCGGCGGAATTCCTGAAGGAGGTTGTGGTTGTGGGTTATGGTACGGTCAAGAAGGAAAACCTTACTGGCGCCGTGGACCAGGTGAGCTCAGAAGTTTTTGCCGGCCGTCCTGTGGCAAATACTACACAGATGCTGCAGGGTGTTGTGCCAAATCTGAATATCGAACTAGTTGATGGTAAACCCGGACGAAGCGCAGACTATAACATACGAGGTACAACTTCGGTGGGTGCAGGCGGCACGGCCCTTATTCTCATCGACGGAGTGGAAGGTGACCCTACCACCCTGAACCCCAACGATATTGAGAGCGTTTCGGTCCTTAAGGATGCAGCATCGGCGGCCGTTTACGGTTCCAGGGCGCCATACGGAGTAGTAATTATCACCACGAAGAATCCCGTTGAGGGGAAAGCCAAAATCAACTATACGGGCAGCTTTTCTGTAATGAATCCTACCGCTGTCCCGGATATCGTTACTGACGGTTATGTCTATGCTGCCTTGTTCCAGGAAGCATATTACAATGTTTCCCGCAAGTACCACACCACCCTGAACACTACCCAGGCATTCTCCCGTACGTGGCTGGAAGAATTCCGACAGAGGCAACTTGCCGGAATCCAGCGCACTACGGAAACCGGAGAGGATGGAAAATATGTGTACTTCGGAAATGAGAATTACTATAAATTCCTGTACAAGGACTATACTACCGGCCAAACTCATAACGTTTCTGTAAGCGGAGGCGGCAGGGATTACAACTACTATGTATCCGGACGTATTTATCAGTATGACGGCCTGTTCAACCTGAGCACCGACAAGTACCGCACGATGAATCTCCGTGCCAAGATGAACGCGAACCTGCGGCCCTGGCTCAAATTAACGGAGAATATTTCCTTAAACAACGAATTCTACCACATTCCCAGTACCTCCAACAAGCAGAGCTCCGGTAACTTCTGGACGGCCATCAATATGGCGGGCCATCCCAGTTCTCCCATTTTCAACCCGGACGGGACCATGACCAAATCCGGCGCTTATGCCGTTGGCGGCCTTGTCACCGGAAACAACTATAAGAACAGAAAGGTCAAGAACTGGAAAAGCACCACCGGGCTACGCGCCTCCTTCTTTGATAACACCCTACGTCTAAACGCCGACTTTACCTATGCCGACAGAGGCAAGGAAGAAATCACGAAACGCACCGTGGTTCCGTACAGCGAGGCTCCAGGGGAAATAACTTACCTGGGCACACCTGGCACGGACGACTACCTCCAGGAGTATTTCTCAGAAACAGACTACATAGCCGCCAATGCCTATGCTGAGTATGAAAAGAGTTTTGCCGATAAGCATTATTTCAAGGCTATGGGAGGTTACAACTACGAACGCGAGCAATGGAAGAGTGTCACTTCAAAACGATATGAACTTTTAACGCATGACACAGACGCCATAAACTTGGCACTATCCGACGATATGAGCATTGGATCCTCAGAAAGCCGATGGAGAGTTTCGGGATTCATGTTCCGCCTGAATTACAACTATGACGAAAGATATCTCTTCGAGGTAAACGGCCGTTACGACGGTTCCTCCAAATTCCCTACAAACAGCCAGTGGGGATTCTTCCCCTCCGCTTCGGCAGCATGGCGTGTTTCCCAGGAACACTGGTGGAAGGTAAGCCCCAAACTTATCTCCAACCTCAAGATAAGAGGATCCTTCGGCGAACTCGGAAACGGTAGCGTGGGCACTTATGCCTTTATGGAAAAATTCAGCTACAGCAATATGGGTAAAGGCACGAGCGAATGGAGCCGCTCGCTGGATGGCGTGAGCGGCATGCGTTACACCACCGTTCCTTCCCAGATTCCAGATAACCTTACCTGGGAAACATCTCAGACCCTGGACGTTGGCCTGGACCTTGGCATGTTCAACGGAAGGCTTGAGTATGTGTTCGACTGGTATAAACGCCGCACATACAATATGTACACTACCGGCCCCACCCTCCCGGACACCTACGGTGCCGATCCGCCGAAAGGCAATTATGCAGACATGTACACCCGCGGCTGGGAAATGTCACTCTCCTGGCACGACAGCTTCAATCTGGGCTCATCCCCGTTCAACTACAGCATAAAAGCGACGCTTGCCGACAGCCGTTCCTTCATTACAAAGTATTATAACCCCACCCGGTCGCTCGCTGACTATTATGAAGGATATGAAATAGGCGACGTCTGGGGTTATGTGGTAGAGGGTCTGTTCCAGAATCAGGAGCAGATTGACACCTACTGGACCGACATCAATACCGGCCTGCCAATCCCTTATCAGCAGACCCGTATCATTATGCACGACGACGGCATTACCATTCCCGGAGACGTCATTTTTGCAGATCTGAACAACAACAACAAGATTGATTCAGGCTCGGATACGGTGGATGAGCCCGGCGACCGGAGAATCATCGGCAATACCCGTCCGCGTTTCCCGTATTCCTTCACTTTTGATGCCGACTGGAAGGGATTCTATGTCTCGGTGTTTTTCCAAGGCGTGGGCAAGAGACTGTGGCGCCCCTCTAAGGAGGGGCCGTTCTGGGGGCAGTACTGCCGCCCGTACGCACAAGCCTATAAATGGCAACTGGACAACTGCTGGGACCCCGTCACGAATCCCGATGCCCTCCTGCCGATTTATACCGGCTACTGTGGCGTTTCCTGGCAGAACAGACCCATCGACCGTTATATGATGGACGTCTCCTATATCAGGCTCAAGAACCTCCAGTTCGGTTATAACTTCCCCAAAAAGCTTATCGAGAAAGCCCACATCTCGCAGTTGTCAATCTACGCTTCAATAGAGAACCTCTGGACCTGGTCGCCCCTGCACAAATACACGAAAGACTTCGATGTGGTAACGGTATGCTATGGCGCAGACGATGACCTTGGCGGAGACCAGGGCGACGGTTACAACTATCCTACCATGCGTACATTCAGCCTGGGGCTGCAGATTGGATTTTAAGAATATGACGTTATGAGAAAAAGAGATATAAAATACTTCATCGTAATGCTGCTTGCGGGAGTTTCCGTTATTTCCTGCAACCTTGACGAACCACTGATTACCCAGGCCGACCGCAAGACCGTTTTCGGCTCCGAAACCGGCGTACAGTCTTACTCATATTCACTGTATTCCATACTCCCTTCCCTGGATGATGTCTTCTATCAGGAATCCTCCCATGTAGACTACTGCGCCGCCAGCAGCTACTGGGGTTTCTACCTGGACGGAACTTATAATCCGGAACAGAAAACATCGTGGGGCTGGAGCGGCCTGCGCAGGATAAACTACTTCCTGGATGCCATCCAAAGCGAGGATTGCACCGTGAGCGAAGATGTAAAAGAGCATTATCTCGCCCTTGGCAAATGGTTCAGGGCCTGGTATTATTTCGACAAGCTCTGCGACTACGGAGGCGTTCCGTGGTTCGAGCACGTCGTCAGCAGCACGGACGAGGCGACCCTCTACAAGAACCGTGATTCCCGCGACGTAATCGTGGACCACATGATCAAAGACCTGGACTACTGCTATGAGCATCTGCAAACCACATCCTCGGTAGGGAATACCCTCATATCCAAGTATGCGGCACTTCTGCTCAAGGCCCGCATCTGCCTGTACGAAGCCTCCTGGAAAAAGTACCACAATCTCCCGGACGAACTTTATACTTCCGAGCAGTTGTACCGCCTCGCCATAAGCGCTTGCGACATGATTATGAAGTCCAACAGATTCTCCCTCAACACCGCAGCAGGTTCTAAGGGAGCCTACAGGAGTCTGTGGTACAGCGAATCCCTCCTGGAGAATGAAGTCATCCTGGGCCTCGCCACCGATGCCGACTTCGGCATTTACAATTCAGCCAACAGGCACTTCAACACCAGCTACGGCAACGGAGACTGCCCTTCCAGGGCCTTCATACATACTTATCTGAACCTGAACGGCACTCCTTTTACGGACAAGGCCAATTACTCCGCCACCCTGTTCAAGGACGAGTTCACCAACCGCGACCTGCGTCTCAAGCAGACCGTGAAGAACCCGGATTATGAAATGTACGGAGCCACTTCGGCCGACCTCGTCGGAGACATCATCCACCAGAATGCGGTAACCGGCTACCAGATTATCAAGTTCGTCGTGGACGATGTGAAGTACGACAAATCTTCCATCGGCATCAATTCCATGCCCCTGATGCGCTATGCCGAAGTCCTTCTGATTTATGCTGAAGCCAAGGCGGAACTTGGCGAAATCACCAATTCAGACTGGTCCAAGACCATCGGCAAACTCCGCGCCAGGGCCGGCATCACAGGAGGCCTGAACAGCCTGCCCACTTATCTGGATCCATACATGCAGCAGGTCTTCTATCCAGATGTCACGGACCCCGTGATTATGGAAATCCGCCGCGAGAGGACGATTGAACTCTTCTTCGAGGGATTCCGTATCGCGGATTTGAACCGCTGGGCGGAAGGGCACCTGTGGGAAGATCTTCCCTGGACAGGAATACATATTCCTAATCTGGACGTGGCAATTGACGTAAGAGGCAAAGGCAGGGAAGACTACTATTTCTCAATGAAACCGCTCAGCGACATTCCCTCCGCCCATAAGAACTACTATGTTCAGATTCTTCCGGAAGAATCCACGGAACAGGGCCTGAGGGCCATCCCCAATCCTGCCGGAGGATACGACTTAAAGTTTGTCACTACCGTGCCACGCATCTGGCACGACGACGACAGGCAATACTTGAACCCTATACCGCCGCAAATTATACGCGAGTACAAGGCAAAAGGCTATGCCCTGACACAGAATCCACACTGGCCCGAATGGAACGGCGAATAAAAGAACAGGCTTATGAAAAATATATTTAATAAAGTATTTACAGTCTTGTCCGTGGCGGCATGTCTGGTTTCCTGCAATAAGATAAGGGACTACGACTATTCACGATGGTATGCAGATCCCGAAGGCTCCAACACCGGGCGCCCCTTGAATGTCATGTCCTTCAACTGGAGGACAGAATCATCCAACGATCCCGGGGAAACCAGCTGGGCATCGCGCCGCCCGGCAGTCGCCGCCATGCTGAAGGATAAGAGTCCCGTCCTCATGGGCTGCCAGGAATGCCAGCCCAACCAGCGCGAACAGATTCTTTCTGACGATTCCAGATACCTGACCATCGGAGGCAATCTCGGTTACTCCAATGAAGAGACCGAGTGCGATGTGATTTTCTATATGAAGGATTCCGTGGAAGTTCTTACCCATGGTACATTCTTTCTCACGAGCACACCGGATGTGTATAGCCGTCTCAACCAGTCTAACCACTATCGTGTGTGTACCTGGGGCCGCATGAAGATGAAAGCCGACGGAAAGGAGTTCTACTATTTTAATACCCACATCGACTATCTCACCGCCGCCCAGCAGCCGGAAATGGACGCCCTGCTGTTAAAAATCAAGGATATTAACGCAGACAATCTGCCCATGTTCCTGACGGCCGACTGGAATGCCGAGGAGAATTCGGACATTTTCAAGGACATCAAGAGTTACGGCTTCAAGAGCGCCCGCCTGGAAGCGGCCATAGGCGATTCTTATAAGACATACAACGGATTCGGAAGCGGTTCCCAGACGCTCGACCACTGCTGGTTCAAGGGTTTCTCCGGTGTAAGCCGGTTTACGACCGTCCGCGAAAGATACGCCGGAATCCCATATATCTCAGACCATTATCCCATCAATATCATCCTGAAATTCTGAGCGCCTTATGAGAAAGTTTATTACCACTACACTCATCATTGCCGCTGCCATTTCTTGCAGCAAACAGCCGGAAGTGAAAGTTACGGCGGCGTTCACCACCAACCGGGATGTCATCCGCGTAGGGGAAGAACTGATAATCACAAACAACTCTACCGTAGAAAACAACATCCTGGCCTTCTGCAAATGGGAATATGGAAACATGGAGGCCGGTTATCAGAATTATTACGGTCTGGAATTCGAGGGCCTGTGCTTTGACGCCCCCGGCATGTACACCCTGACCCTCACCGCCTATGCCGAGCAGGGTGCCGGTGAGGACTCTTATACCAGACAAATACTGGTCGTGGAAGAGAACGATATCCCATGGGCCGATTTTGACTGCCCGTCCGTTGCCAAGGTGGGCGAGGAGGTTTTGTTCGAAGACAAATCCGTGGACAACATCGGCGGCATCAAGACATGGAGTTGGGATATCGGAGGAGTTGCTTCCGCTTTTGACTCTCCCGTCATAGTATTCGACACTCCGGCTGCAGGAGTGAAGGTAACCCTTACGGTTACGGATGCCTTTGGCGCAAGCGGCAGCGTTACCAAATATATCGACATAACAGCTTAATCGGATATGAAGATGAAAAGAATTATCCCCGTTTTACTGCTGCTTCTGCCACTAGCGGCCTGTCACAAACAGGATGAGTCCGCAGCGCCGGAAAATACCATTGCATTCGTCTCTATCCGCTCTTTTGAAACCAAGGCCCAGATTGGCACCAACACCATTCCTGTCTGGAATGAGGGGGACAAGATCTCAATTGTGGGAGATGATGTCGACAATCCTTCCGAGTTTACCCTGCGTTCCGGCGCCGGATACTCCGTGGCTTCGTTCGAGGGTGTAAAACCGGAAGGAGAGGCCTATATCGTATGCTGTCCTTCCGATGCCAGATGTGACGGAGAGACCTTCCGCGCTTCTCTCAGTACAATTGTAACCCATGCAGTTCCCAACCAGACACTGGGCATCCTTCCGATGTGGGGCCAAGCGAATGACCTCTCCTCCGTGAGTCTTGAGAGTCCCTGCGGTATCCTTAAACTGGAGCTCAAAGGAAGCATGGAACTGAAATCCATCACGCTGGATGCAGGCAAACCGATATCCGGAGAGTTTCTGTATAACATCACTGCTGATTTGTTTGCCATGATCGGCGGCGCCAGCATTATCACTATGAACGCTTCGGGCACGGAACTTATTCCTACCAGAGCCGTTCCCTTCTACTTTATTCTTCCTCCCGGGGAATATGACGAACTGGTTTTCAACATCACAGATTCCGACGATGACGTAACTTATATCACCGTGGACGATACTGTGCTGATTGAGGCCGGAGTTTTCTCTTCTGTTTCTTTCGATTTAAATGCAATCTAATCAAAAGCCATAGCAATGAATCGCGTTTGTATAGTCTTACTAACCGCACTGGCGGCCTTTACGGTCCTGGCCGGATGCGAAAAGAAGCCTACGGCCGAACGGCTTCCGGCACCCGTTCCGGTGGTAGCATCGGCCGGAATCAACAATGCAACCTTAATGTGGGAGAAGGTTAAGAATGCCGCGTCCTATCAAGTGGTGTTGAATGATGACGCACCGCTTTCTACGGAAGGTACCACCATCACCATCCAGAACCTTTCTCCTTCCACCACCTATTCCATCACGATGAAGGCCATTGCACCCGAGGGAAGCACAGCGTGGCTGGACTCCGAATTCAGCGATCCCATCAGTTTCACGACTGCCGGGAAGAAGCCGCTGGGCAAACCCGAACTCACAGTTTCGGACATCGTTTCCGGCGGATTCACCGTTTCCTGGAAGTCTGTGAAGAATGCGGAGAAATATGTGTATAAGGTTGGGAATGCCGCAGAACAGGAAACGACTGAACTTACTTTCACGGCAGACGGACTTCAGCATTCTACCGAGTATATCGTCAAGGTAAAGGCTGTTCCTTCTGTTTCACAGGCAGATTTCTCCGTCGAAAGCGAGTGGGCGGAAACCAAGGTCACCACGGCCGCGAAATCCATGCTTGCCGCACCGGTCCTCTCATCCGAAAACATTCATACCAACGGATTCACGATCTCCTGGGCGGCAATATCCGGAGCAGGCAAATACAATTTCAAGCTTGACGGCGGGGCGGTTCAAACAACGACCGATGTTGCCGTAGCGTTCAATTCACTCACGGCACTCACCACCTATACCGTTGAAGTACAGGCCGCGCCTTCCGATGCAAATGCAGCCAACTATGACAGCAGCAGCTGGGCCAGCATCCAGGTCAAGACACTTGACCTTGTGACCCTTGGCGCCCCTCAGCTGAAGTCGGAGAACATCCTTGCCACGGAGTTCACCATCACTTGGCCCGCCGTCGAGAACGCAGGTGCATACATGTGTTCTTTGAACGGTGCCGAATACACCAAAGTAAGCGGCACTTCAATAAAGTATGAGGGTCTTCACACAGAAACCGCATATAACGTGAAAGTATATGCCGTTCCTTCCGAAGCGGGCAAGGCCACTTACAAAGATGGCCCCGTTTCTTCCATCGACGTTACCACCAAGCAGGGGGAGAGCTCCGACGACAAGGGCGGCACCCTGCCTGATTTTGGTGAAAAGCCCATCTTCTAAATCCGAAAGATCATGAAAAAGTTTGCATACATCATAATCGCGGCAGGCGTAGCCGCAGCGGCTGTTTCCTGTGCGAAAGAGTTGGTCGACAAAAACGGATCGGACGGAACCGGCATGGTGACATTCACCGCCACCACCGCACAGACTAAGACCGATATCGTCGGAGGTCACACCGTTTGGTCGCTGGACGACAGAATAAAGGTATTTTATGGCAACGACAGCGCGGAGGCCAAACTGAAGACCGGAGAGAACACTCCCACGGCAACTTTTGAAGCAGCGGTGCCCGCCAGCACGGATTATTATGCCGTTTACCCTGCTGCGGTTGCATCCTCTATGACCGGAGCCGACAAGCTTAGCGTTACCATTCCCCAGGCACAGGCCGGGAACTTTGGCCACAGCCACATCGCCGTAGCAAAGGGCGTCAACAAAGCATTTGCCTTCTCCAACGTGAACTCCTTCCTCAAGATTACCCTTCCGGAAGCAGGTTACAAACGCATCGTGGTGGAAAGCCCTGCAGGGAAGCCCCTGTCCGGCTCGATTTCCATCGATCTGCAGAGTGGCAGCCCCGTGGTATCCCCGGGCTCCGACGGCAATCCCTCTGTTGAAATCTCCTCCTCGGCAGGATTCCCCGCCGGCGACGTTTTCATCAGCATCCTCCCCGGCATCACCCACGACAAGGGGCTTCTTTTGAAATACTACGACTCGGAGCTCAAGGGGTCCTATTATCTGGACAAGGAAATCGTTACCGAGATTTCCACCATCCACAGCTTCGGCGAGTTCGGCATTACCGGCGACTTCTTCGTCTCTCCCGATGGCGCAGGTAACAAGATGGGCATAACCGCGGCAAACGCCATGGACCTTACGGCATTCAAGGCCTTCATGACCAGGCCGGAAGATGCCGATAAGGCTTCGGCCTGGGCCAAGGCATTCGACGGTGCGACCATACACCTTGCCGCCGGCTCATATGATTTCCAGGATTCCCTGCTGGTAGCTTTCCCCGGCGTGGACGCCCCGATAAACGTGAGTTTCGTGGGAGACAATGCAGTCATTGCCGGCAACGAAGCACACCGCCTGCTGAATGTCGGGGAGAACGCGAACGCCTCCTTCAAGAACATCACTTTTGAAAATGGTATAAGTTTCGAATCCAGGAATTCTCCTATAGTGATAAACAAAGGGGCCACAGCATCCTTCGAAGGTTGCACATTCAGCAAAAACGCGAACAAGAAGGCCGATGGAAGCGGTTATTCCACCGGCGGATGCATATATGCCGACGAAGGGACCACCCTGTATTTCGACAAGTGCGAATTCACTTACAATAAGGGTTCTTACGGGGCCACTCTCCTTGTCAAAGGGAAAGTGACCATCAAAGACAGTCATTTCCAATACAATGAAGGCTCCTGGCCCGGCAGTGCCCTGTATCTGGACCACGAAAATGCGGTTTGCGAGGTGTACGGCACCGTCATAGAAGACAATACCGTCACCAAAGAGGAAGGGAATAGCCCCAACGGCGGTGCGATTGAAGTTATCGATGGCAATCTCACCATGACCGGATGCTCGCTTCTCAGGAACAGCATCCCTACCCGCAGGGGCGGTGCGATCCGCGCAGAAAACTCCAGCCACGTAAAGTTCATCAACTGCACGGTGAAAGAGAATACGGCCGACTGGGGCGGAGCCATCAACGTTGTCGACAATGCCGTCTTCGAGATTGAAGGCGGTTTGTATGAAGGAAATTACAGCAAGGGTGGCGGATGCATCCTTACCGGTTCCGGTACCACCGCAAACGTCATTATCAATAATGCCGTGTTCAAGGAGAACTATGTGCTCAAGGGAGGCCGGTACGGCGGTGCCATCCGCCACGAGAGCGGCGGAGAACTGACTATCCTGAACACGACATTCGAGGGCAATTACTCCGTTTACAACGGTGAGGATGAGGCCTTCGGCGCCGCGATATCCATAGCATACGATCAACAGGACGCACAAGTCACCATAGACGGCTGCACCTTTGTCGGCAACCACGCCAAATCGGGCGCAGGTGCGGCAATCAGCTACCAGTCCAAAGGCGGAGAGCCCGGCAGCGGCTGGCTGAAGGTGAGCAACACCCTTTTCAAAGACAATTACAACGAATACACCGGGGCCAATAACGACAACTACGGCCGCCACGCCGGAGCAGTGCGTCTTGGCCACGACTCCACCAACAGCTACTTCGACAACTGCACGTTCGAAGGCAATTACACGATGACTGCAGGATCCGAAGTTAAGAGCACCTACGGCGGAGCCGTCACCGACTATGCCGACGGCTTCGTGTTCATGAACAATTGCCACTTCGAGAACAACCGCGCGACCCGCGGAGGCGCCATTTCGGTATGGAACTGCGGAGTAAGCGGCATCTTCCTCAACGGATGCTCGTTCAGCGGCAACTGGATTTCCTACAAGGACGGAACTACCATCTTCTTCGATAAGTCGAAGTACTTCTTCATGAACAACTGCAGTTTCAACGACAACACCTACACCCTTCGCAGCGAAGATGGTGCAGGCCGCTGGGTTTATGTGAGCGGAAGCACCGACAAAGTGCTCGAAGGATGCGTGGTGAGCAACTGCTCGATGGTCGGTTCCGCCAGGACCGGATCTTCCCTTACTCCCATGCAGAACCAGGAACTGCTGTACGTGGCGAACATGGCAAGCGGCAAGCAAGCGTACTTCGTGAACAACTTAATGCTTGCTTCCGGTACCGGGCAGGATGCATGGTGGACCAATTCGGTGGATGTCGCCGGCTACAACAACGTGTATTCCAGCAAGGGTAACACCGGCGGGTCATACACGGCTTCCGCCGATACCGGCGGCAAGACGGCTCCAGACTTCGGCGACCTTGCCTGGAGCAAGACAGATAATGTGTGGATGTGGAATGGCACCCTTTCCGGCGGTTACACCGCCATCACCGCCGACGGCTTTGCCTCGGCCCTGAACTCCGGCAGCTCCGATTTCAAGGCCTGGCTGGAGGAAAAAGGCGTGCTGTCCGAAGATCAGCTTGGCAATAACCGCGGTTCCAACGGTTGGTGGCCGGGCGCATATCAGAAATAATGCTTAAAAAAAAGCTCATAACGCTTCTGGCTTTGCTGCTATGCGGCAGCATGCCGTTGAACGCCCAGACGGTGGTCAAGGTCGATCCTGCCACCGTCAGGGGTTTGGTAAAACCTATGAATGCCGCCAACAACGGCCCCACGGATGTGACGATGGCTGGCTACAAGGACCTCAGGATTCCTTTTGCCCGCACGCACGACACGCCCCTGGGAACCGAATACGGCGGCCACTGCATCGACATCAATCAGATATTCCCCGACTTCGACGCCAATGTCAACTCTCCCAAGTCCTATGACTTCACGATGAGCGACCTTGTCCTGAAAGATATGCTCGAAGCCGGCACGGAGCCGTTCTTCCGCCTCGGCCAGAGCATCGAGCACCAGGAAAAGAAGTATGGCATCTACCCTCCCAAGAACTATAGAAAGTGGGCGAGGATATGCGAGCATATAATCCGCCACTACAATGAGGGGTGGGCCGGCGGTTTCCGTTTCGGTATCCGGTACTGGGAAATCTGGAACGAACCGGACCTAGACCAGCCGGAAGAGAGGTGGAAAACAGACCCGCGCACTTGGGGTGGCACGATGGAGCAGTTCTACGAACTATATGGAACGGCTGCCAAGCATCTGAAAAAGTGCTTCCCCGACTTGAAAATCGGCGGGCCGGCCTTTGCCAATCCGCGCAAATACGGCCCCGACTTCCTGGATTATGTGAAGGCGAAAGACATCCCTCTGGATTTCTTCTCCTGGCATATGTACCACCGCAAGCCCGCGCGCATCGTGGAGGATGTGCGTATCGTCCGCAATCTGCTGGATGAAAAAGGGTTCGAAAAGACGGAATCCATCCTTAACGAATGGAACTACAACCGCAGTTGGGAAGAAGCTCCCCATTATTACAGCCGGAGGGTGCGCCCGACCATAAAGGGCGCAGCTTTCGTCGCCGCTGTCATGTGCGACTGTCAGGACGAGTCCGTAGACATGCTTATGTACTATGACCTCCACCCCAACACCATCTGGTGCGGCCCGTTCGAGCCATTCGTCCATGAACGCCGTCCGCCATTCTGGGCTTTGTATTACTGGGCGGAACTCGCTGATTACGGTACCCAGGTCGAATCGTCCTGCGACACGGACGGCATCTACACCTGCGCGGCAATCGACAAAGATGGCAATAAAGCCCGGCTTCTGGTTGTAAGATACCACGAGAACGACGAGATCAAGACTCTCTGCGACACGGGCATAAATGTTCCTGAAGGCTGGCAGATAACCCGCATCAGGCTCACCGACTCCCGGGGCATGGACAGGGAAACCGAAACCTCGCCCACGATTACGCTGGAATCAAATGCTTTCGCCCTTATCGAACTTGAAAGAAACTAATAATCAATTACTATAGCACTATGAGAAAATTGTCAGAAACCCAAAAATTGCGTAGAGAAGGATACCGGACTCCACACGTGCTCGTGGTAGACACCGATTTGAAACGCGTTATCTGTGCCAGTATCGCCGGCACCGAGAATTATGGTATCCAGAATCCTTGGGACACACCAGATAATGAATAACAAATAAACTAAGCAATATGAGACATCTTCTTAGAGTATTTGGCTGCGCTATCTGCGCCATTTCTCTTTTCGCATGTGCAAAAGAGACGGAGACTCCAGTAGATCCTACAAACTCGGAATCGGTCAAGATTACTTTGACCGCCCTGAGCGAGCAGACTAAGACCACCATCGACGCCGGCGTCACAAAATGGGCCGACGGCGACAAGATAAAAGTCATCTGCGAGGATGGCTCTGTTTCGGCACCCTTCGAGATTGTTGACGGCGTCGGCGGGACAAGCGCCAGTTTTGCCGGTTACATCCCTGCGGGAAAGACGGCCCTTCATGCGGTATATCCTGCCGCCAGTTTCTCCGCTGTCAGCGGAACGACGGTAAAAGTCGTCATTCCGGCTTCCCAGGACGGTGTTTTCGGAGCGGGCAACATAGCAGTTGCAAATGTGGCAGCGGACCATAGCATGGCTTTCAAGAACGTCAATGCCTTCATCAGCTTTACCGTCCCTGCCGACGTTACCAAGGTGGTCATTTCCAGTGTGGATGGGAGCCCTCTTGCCGGCACTCTGTCGGTAGACTGCTCCGGGTCCGCTCCCGCAGCGACCACCTCTTACGAGAGCACGGCGCCTGCCATCTCCGCCGAAATCGACGGCGCGGGTGGGACCTATTATGTGTCCGCCCTTCCCGGTCAGGCACACGCAAAGGGCCTCCTGTTCGAGTACTACAAAACGGAAGCTGCGGCATATGTGCAGACCGGCAGCTACTATCTGAACAAGAGCATAAGCACAGTCGCAAACAGCAACATACAGATGGGCGAAGTGGAAACGGAAGGCAATTACTATGTCACCGTATCCGGCGCCGGCAACCAGAACGGCATGAGCTGGGCCAATGCAATGAGTGCCGCCAAAATGTGGAAGAAGCTCACATTGGCCGGCACCGACGCACAGACCGACGAGGCGAAGATTGCCGCCATCGATGGCGCGACCTTCCATCTGGGCCATGGTGCTTACAATCTGGCCGACAATCCTACGATTTCCTTCAGCGACGCCGTGGTGACGCTCACCTTCATTGGCGGTTATCCGGCCGCGGGAGGTGCCAGGGATCTTGCTTCATACAGGGCAGACTTCACCGGAAATGACGCCCACGCCTGCCTCAACCTCAGAGGGAAGCTGAACGTCACTTTCGATGGGATCGGATTCGTCCATGGTTCTGTCACCGGTGACAATGTGGGTTCGTTGGATATCAACGGCACTGCATCCGGTTCGGACATTACCGTTTCCATGAGCAACTGCCTTGTAGACAACAATGTGAATGCAAGCTACTCGAGCCAAGCCGATGAATGGGCAGCAGGGCTTGTGCTGGACGGCGTCGCATCTTTCACCGCCGACAACGTCACCTTCTCCAACAACAAATCGCATTCCGCATCGGCCGTATTCATCCGCAATACCACGTCAGTGTTTACCAACTGCTCTTTCCATGACAATTCGGCATGGAAAGACGCTGGAGCAGTTTATGCCAATGCCGATGTTACTTTCGATTCTTGCGTATTCGAGGACAACGAGGCCGAAACCGGTGATGCCGGGGCCCTTTATGCCAAAGGTGGCCATGTTATTATTGATGGTGGATCTTTCGAACGCAATACTGCTGTAAACGGCGGTGCCATGGCTATCGATTGGGGAAATGTAACGATAAAAGGCGGCGCTGTCTTTTCAGCAAATGAAGCCGCTATAGGTGGTGCTATCTACAATAAATGTGATGCCAGCCCGGCTTTGAGAATCAGTGAAGATTGTGAATTTAACGGGAATCATGCTACCGATTATGCCGGAGCCATCCATTACAAGAATCCGGGCATTCTTCGTATAACCGACTGCACCTTCTCCGGCAACTACGCCGAAGGAGATTCCGGCGCACTCAATATTGATAGGGCCGACTGTAAATTCACTAGGGTAACGTTTACCGGCAACCAAGCCAAAGGAGATGCGGGTGGAGCCCTTTGGATTGATAGCGGGTCATACCTTTTTGATGCCTGTAATTTCATAAATAATAGTTCCAATGCCGGAACTAAAGGCGGAGGAGCTATATTTGCCGATTCATCAGGCAACACAAAGATTATGTCCTGCGGATTCTCAGGGAATAAGGCAAAGCGTGGCGGAGCCATCAGCGCTTATGAAATTACCGATGGCAGTCTTTTCATGGATGCCTGCTGGTTCGAGGGCAACTATATTAATTCAAGTGGCAGTGATAATAATGGAACAACCATATATTGCCTAAAAACGAAAAAACTCGGCATCAATAACTGTAGCTTCAAGGACGGCACCTACAACAGCGGTAACAATAAGTGTGACTGGATTTATATTGATGGCGGTTCGAAGATGACGGAACTGGTCATCAGTAATTGCACCATGATAGGAGCATGTCGTAAATCTTCTTCAGAGAATTGCACAAACGGGAGCGAATTGTTGTATGTTTTAAAGGGCACCAGTAATTTCGACTTTTACTGCATCAACAACTGCATCATTTCGACCGGTAAGTCATCCGACGACGGAATGTGGACAAACGCGGTCACCGTAAAGGGATTCAATAATATTTATTCCTCCAAGGGTAATACTGACGGCAGCTATACCGGTTCCGGCGACACGACAGGAAAGACCTTGAGCGACTTTGGCAGCCTGACCTGGGATGCCGACGAGCATGTCTATCCTTGGGACGGTACAGGTTTCTCGTACAACAAGATTTCCGCAACGACTTTTGCCACTGAAATGGAAAATGGCAGTTCTTCTTTCAAGTCCTGGCTTGAAACGGAGGGCCGCTTGAACAAAGACCAGCTCGGTAATAACCGTGGCGACGGTTCCTGGGTGCCGGGGGCCTATCAGCCGGACATATGAAGGGCAGAGCTGCTCAAGGCCATTACCTGGAACATCCGCTCTTCCAAGATGGATGACTCCGGAGACAGGGCCTGGAGCGCACGACGCGCCGGCGTAGCTGCACTCATCAATGACAAGCAGCCGCAGTTTGTATGCATGCAAGAATGCGAGAGCGACCAGCGCAGTTACCTCACAAGTAACTGCGCCGGGTACGCCGCCATCTACGACAATACTTCCCTGAGCTGGATAGAGGAGAATATCCAGGGGTTGGAGAACTCGGTCGAAGTCATACTCTACAAGACAAGTGACATCTCGGTCCAGTCTTCCGATACTTTCTGGCTGGTTTCCGGTGCGCCAACTTCTCCGGACAAATCTTCCGACCAGAACTCCTTCCGCAGCTGCACATGGATGAAATGCACTTACCAGGGCCAGAAGATGCTGGTGATGGATGTGCACCTCAGCTACAGGACAAAGAACAATGCCAACCTCGATTCCGATGAAGTTAAAGCACTTCGGCGGAAGGAGATGAACGTCATCAAAACATGGATCGACGCTCATTACAATCCGGCCACGGACGGCTGGCTACTGTTCATGGGAGACATGAATACCACCCATTGGGAAGCAATCTTCGACGAGTGGAAGGACGGTACATATGGCTATTTCTCCAGAGATGCCTGCCCCAACGCCTCCACCGGCCGCACATTCAACAACTGGGATTGGGAGAGTGAAGGAACCATGACCATCGACTACCAGTTCTACAAGGGCTTTCCGTCGGTAAAATCCTACAAGATTCCCAGCGACACCTACAACTCCGGGGTTGCATACCTCTCCGACCACTGGCCTGTAGTTGTGGAATATCGAATGAATTAAAATATTGATCAAGATGAGATTCCTCATAAGCGCATTGATTTGTTGTTGTTTGGCATTATCCCTTACGGACGGGTGCAAAAAACCGCCCCAGGAAGACCGTCCCGGGGACGAAGGGAATAATACCGAGGTAGTGGATGAGAAGGACCTGGAAGTGGTCGATGGGAAAGTACGCTTCTTTCTCTCGTGGGCACCGGGCGGAACCCGGGAGGTACTTGAGCTGAATGACTTCACCGGATGCAAGATCCAGGTGAACGGAAAGGACTGCATTCCCAGCAAGGACACCGATGGGAAATGGTTTATCGACGTGCCGGAAAACACCGATGGTGAATATACGGCCGCCAGAATCACTTCCAACTCTTCGCGCTGGTACAACGGTTCCCCTTTCAGTGAGGTGGCGATACCCGTCGGACAGTTCTTCCGGGCGGAAGTGAATGAACTGGCCGACTATCCCTGCTATGCCCGCTATACCAAAGAAAACAAGAACAATCTGGTATTCAATGATGCTTATGCCCTGCTTGACATTGTTGTCAAGGGCGATGCGACTCTCACCTCCGTCCGCGCTTCAGCTCCCGGCGGCGAAACTCTAGCCGGGCGCGGTTCCTATTCCCCCACCGAGGGCACCTTCACCTTACTGGACGGCATGTCATGGGCTTCGGTCAATTGCACACCCGAAGGCAATGGGGTGGGAATGACCGGAAACGAGGTTCATATCCCCATGATCATCGTTCCGGGATACTACTCCGAGGGCATAGAACTAACCCTTTGCGACGCCTCCCGGAAGATGGTGAGGCAGACGGTTCCCGCCTACTCGCTCGCCCCCGGTGAGGTCAAAACCGTCCGTGTCGAATACAAGCCTGCCGATGAGCTCATCTGGTATGAAGGATTCGACCGGCTGGTCTGGGGCGGCGACTTCATGGGCGGCAAGGATTCCGGCGGTTACGCCCCCGACAACTCGGACCCAGGTACGGAAGGCGGCGCCGACCGCACCGGGACCGAACTCGCTACGACTCGGGTTCCCTTCGATATGCCCGGTACCGGCTACATCCAGTCCAACATCTGGAGCGAGGTCGAAGGCTTCTCCGTCGCAACCTCCCACCGGATGACCGAGGGCTATATCCGCAGCCGCGGACTTGATGAATACACCTATCTGTTCCGCTGCCAGGAATATCCGGGCATGATAGCTGTCGGTGCCGCCAACGAGAAGCGCGGCATCCTACGCACTCCACCCCTCTCCAACCTGGACGGATACGCCACGGTCAAGCTCAGTTTTCGCTTCTGCTTCCATCCTGGCGCCACCGATAACCTTCTGTTCGAAGTGCTTGGCGGCGGCGTTCTCACGGAAGTCAAGGTGGACGGCAGCTCCATCCTCTCCGGTGCGGACAAGTTTACATACTCTGACTATGCAAGCACTTGGGTAGGCACCCACACAGAGTTGCCTCTTCCTGCCTCCATCGACGCGGTGAAGACCTGGCACGAAGTAGAGGCTACCATTCGGCACGCCACCAACGGCACCTGCTTCTACCTCGCCGGCAAGAGCTCCGGCTCCGGCAACCACGGCTTCTTCCTCGACGACATTATGGTCACCAGAGCCAGTGACGACTCCGGCCGCAAGGGCAACCTCCGCCTTCTGTACTGGAACATCTCCAACGGTATGTGGGCTGACCAGCACAACAATTACGACAACTTCGTGGCCTGGGTGAAGAAATACGACCCTGACATCTGCGTCTGGTGCGAATCCGCGTCAATATATCAGGATAAGTCCAATTCCAAACTCTCCGAGGGAGACCGCTACCTCCCGAACGGTTGGCCATCCCTTGCCGCCCGTTATGGCCACGGCTATACCGCAGTAGGTGGCTGGCGTGACAACTATCCACAGACAGTAACGTCCAAATATCCTGTTACTTCCATCCTGAGAATCACCGACACAAGCCTTTCCAACAAGCCCGTCTCCCACGGCTCAGCCATACAGGAAGTCGACGTGAACGGCCACAAGCTCTGGCTTGTCACCTGCCATATGTGGCCCCAGGCATACGCTTACGGGATTAGCAACAAGGATGACCAGAATGTGAGCAAAGCCAACCACGGAGGCGACCGGTACCGCGAATACGAAATGAACTACATCGTATCCAATACGGTCAACGACAGCAGGTACGCCGCCCAACAGAACTGGCTCCTTCTGGGCGACACCAACTCGCTTTCCCGGGTAGACAACTGGTATTACGATTACTCGCCCGATAATACACAGTTTCTGACGCACGACGTCATCCTGAACAAAACCAACCTCAAGGATGTAATCGCCGAGACCTGTCCCGGCGTGTTCATCCCTTCCGGAGAGGGTGATGTCCGCATCGACTTTGTCTACGCCTCCCCGACCATGATGGCCAGGGTAGTGGACGCGCTTTTCCTCCTGGACAAGTGGACTATGCCCGCCAAGAGCGTCTGGTACTCCCCCTTCTGGGAACCCTCGGACCATCATCCCATCCTTGTGGACTTCGAAATAGAATAGCAATCTTTTTATTGTTTGATGGATTCAATCGCCGATGAACAAGCGTTTAACAATACTCTTATTACTATCTGTCTTGTGGCAGCCCTTATCGGCAGCCACAAGACACGAAAGGAGTATTAATGACAGTTGGTATTTCCATAAAGAAGGCGATTCGGCTAAGCAGACCGTTTCGCTTCCTCATACATGGAACGCGGAGGACTGCACCGATGACGAGCCCGGGTACTGGAGGGGCGTGGGGTGGTATGAGAAGACGGTTCAGTTGAACGACGACCTTTCAGGAAAGAGAGTATTCGTACGCTTTGAAGGGGCCAATCAGGAAGTAGATCTGTATATCAACGGTATTCATGCCGGCAATCACAAAGGAGGTTACACGGCATTCATCTTTGATGTCAGCAAACTCATCCGAAATGGCGCCAATAACTTCAAGATAAAGGTGGACAATTCCCACAATGAGGGAATCCCTCCAATGACGGCCGATTTCACCTTCTTCGGTGGCATTTACCGGGATGTCTCGCTCCTTTTTGTTCCGGAAAACCATATAAGCGTTGAACATTATGCGAGTGACGGCGTTTATATTACGACGCCGGAAGTGTCTGCCGAAAAAGTGTCTGTGCATATTGAAACCCACCTTTGTCTCCCCAGCCCGGAAAAGAAGATCTTCCTGGAGCACGTCATTCTTGCTCCGGACGGAAACGAAGTGGCTAAAGTGCGCAGGAAATTGGTCAAACCATCCGGTGATATCGTTGTCAATTCCAATGCCGTTGTATTCAATCCTATTCTTTGGGATATCGAATCTCCTCGGCTCTACACTGTGGTTACCCGCCTCCTGGACGGGAAGAACAACGTCATCGACTCCCAGAGAAATACTTTCGGAATACGTTCGTTCAGTTTCGACCCGGAGAAGGGTTTCTTCCTCAATGGCCGGCATCTCAAACTCATCGGCACAAACAGGCATCAGGATTTCAAGGGAATCGGAAATGCACTTCCTGACGAAATGCACCTTCGCGACATCCGTCTTCTCAAGGATATGGGAGGCAATTTCCTGCGTATTGCCCACTACCCCCAGGACCATCTGGTTTCCAACGAGTGCGACAGGCTAGGAATCCTGACTTGCGTGGAGATTCCGGTTGTCGACCGTATCGGTTATGCCGAAGATTTCAAGGCTAACTGCGTGAATATGGCTCTGGAGATGGTGTATCAGCATTATAATCATCCCTCAATGATTGTCTGGGCCTATATGAACGAGGTGCTCCTCCGGGAGTCTCCGTGGAAAGACGACGGACTCCCGAAGGACTTATATTATGGCAAGGTAAAGGACTGCGCAAAGGCCATCAACGGTGCCATCCGGAAGGCGGATCCTTCAAGGCCTACGATGATTCCGTTTAACTCCAGCCGCAAAAGATACAAGGAAAGCGGGCTGTGGGAGGTTCCGGACATAGTGGGACTTAACATCTACTATGGATGGTATTATTGGACCTTTGACCAGCTGGGCCCCTCCCTTGAGGAATTTCACCGCTTGTACCCCGGGAAAACGCTATTTCTTTCCGAGTATGGTGCTGATGCCGATTCCCGCATCCACTCTTTTGAGCCGGAGTGTCACGACTATTCCTGCGAATTTGCACTTCTTTTCCACAAGAACTACATTCCCGTGATTCTTGAGAAAGAGTTCCTTGCCGGAGCAACGGTATGGAACATCAATGACTTCCATTCTGAAGCCCGTGGATTTGCCGTGCCGCACTTCAATTTGAAAGGCCTCACTACATCCCGAAGGATACCCAAGGACACTTATTGGATGTATAAAGCACTGTTTGGCAAAGGACCTTTTGTCAGGATTGGAGGTGCCGACTGGAAAATACGCGGAGGCCAGGCTTCCGACGGCGTTTGCATTCAGCCGGTGGAAGTCTATGCTTCTTCGGACCAGGTGGAACTGTCCTTGAACGGCGTGTCTCTCGGCGTGAAGCCTGTCCGTGACGGATACACGAGATTTGACACTCCGTTCATCGATGGTGAAAATGTACTGGAAGCCAGTGGCTCCGACGGTGCGAAGGACTTTCAACGGGTAGATTTCCGCCTTGTTCCTGAAGACATGTCCCAGTTCAGGGAGATCAGTGTCCTGATGGGCACACGCCGCTATTTTGAAGACCGGGACGGCGGCCAGATATGGATCCCAGAGCAGGAGTACCGTAGCGGTTCGTGGGGTTATGTGGGAGGCGAACGGGTATATCAGCGCAATGGTGGCGGGCCGCGTGCAGCATTCCAATCCGATATCGCTCTTACTACCCAGGATCCCCTTTTCCAAACCCAGAGAGCCGGACTTGATGCATTCAAAGCCGATGTCCCGAATGGGAAATATCTTGTATACTTGTATTTCGCTGATCTTACAGGCCCGTATAAAGGCGAACCGATGCCCTATGGTCTGGGAAATGACGCACAACCTTACGAGGAGACAGAACGCAAATTCTCCGTGCTCATAAACGGAACAACCGTGCTGAAGAATCTTGACGTCGCCGAAGAGTATGGCTATCATACAGGCGTCGTACAGCGTTTCCACGTTGATGTTGAGGGAGGAACAGGCCTCACCGTTGATTTCGTCCCTACCAAGGGCATAGCTATACTAAATGCTATAAGAATTATCCGCTATGAATAGATTATTTCTTTTTGTTGTTTCAGCGCTCATTGCGGCGTCCGCCTGTGATAAGCAGGAGGTGACGTACCGAGATATCCAGGTGAAACTGGGGAGCACCCTTCCTGCAACGAACA
>JAEEGL013813916.1_pt1 | contig 24424 bp, 24 predicted proteins | sample 9134231 | NCBI WGS metagenome assembly JAEEGL01 (sample SAMN16246548, study PRJNA631951) | gut metagenome | biome: gut microbiome; feature: rumen; material: fiber-attached | host: Bos | place: Iran: Karaj | collected 2018-10
CATTCTCCCTAAATTCAATCTGATGGGCTCTCGCTTTGCGTTTGAAGTCCTCGTACGACAGCCGACGGACTCCCATAGCCACCTCTGCTTCCATTTGTTGGCGAGCAAGTTGGTTTTTGAAGTCGTTGAGAGTGTCTTTTGATTTCATATCAGTATTTTTTTTGATATTTAATCATTATCAGGTATTTTAGAGATTGTCGTTGAATACTTTTTGTTTAACTTAAAAAGTCGTTTGTTTTATGGTGTCGCCACAAGTAGCTGGGGTTGCTCCGTTTTTTGCTTTCTCACGACTTTCGGGGAAATTTTTTACATTCTAACAATAAAGATACAAACATTTATCTAATTGATAATCAGTTTATTAGATTGTTTTCTTATTTTACGACTGTCCTTAATTAAGGGTTGCATTTAAGCCACCAATAGCAGTTCTTACGTCTGTCATTATTTCTTCTTCCTCCTGCGCCTCACATGGTTCTTCTTTGCATTCAAAAGCTACGCTGGAGTGCTCAAAACTCTCCAATTTGTGCCAAACACCTTTGGGAATGTCAATGCCATATACACCATCTTCTTGGCATAAGGCAACATCAAAAACACAAACAACTCATCTTTTGTAGAATTTCAATTCCACCATCAGCATCAGATGATCTCCCCTGCATACTCCATCTTCTTCCCGAGCACCGTACAGAAAATCATTTGTATGTCTTTAATGAAAGAGTAATTGCGATAATAGTAACAGTTAATGCGAACCTTGTCAGGATAAATCACATTATCATTATACTCAACGGCTATTTCTTGCGAACTGCGCGTGTCACCCGCTTTCTGTTTTTGAGCGACATAGTCGGCTATCATCTCATCCTCCAACCGATATTTCAGTGTGGCCGGCCCAGTTATACCTGGACGCAGCTTCAACACATCGCGGTCGTTTCCAATAAGTTTATCCGCATAACCAGGCACATCGGGACGCGGGCCGACGAAACTCATGTTGCCAATCATCACATCCCATAGTCCAGGAAGCTCATCCAATTTATAATGGCGTAACTTAGCACCCAATGGTGTAATTCGGCTGTCACCGGCCACGCTGACAGTACTGCCGTTGTGCTTTACTGTCATCGTGCGAAACTTGTGGCATTTGAATAACTTTCCGTCTTTGCCGACACGATTTTGAACAAAGAATGCCGGTCCGCCCGGCATCTTAACTTTTACCAAAACAGCCACAATAACTAAGACTGGCCACAAAAAAAGAAGACCGAAAAAAGAAACGATTCGGTCAAATAGGAACTTCAATATCATAATTTGTTAACGTTTTGTAAAAGGAAGCGAAAGGATGCCCATCAACGAACCCCAACCATAACTGCAATGCAAGGTTATAAAGCTCCAGAGGAGATAGAAAAAGTTCAGATGCTTCTGTGCAGCAAGTTTTGCACTAACAGCTCCCAATGCCAGAAGATATGCCAATAGCACAAAAGCAGATAGCAACAATGCAGGACGCCAGAACAAGCCCACTATAGCAGGAAGAATAACCCCTAATACAAATAATAAGGGAATGAAATGTCGTAGCGACAGCGACTTCATTTGACGGGTATAATACACCGTGAGTATGTTCCACTTGCCATTGCCGAAATTGTTTTTGGCCAAACTGCCAAAGGTTTCTCTAGCCAAATATGTGCAGAAAGTATCGGGTATGATAAAAATCTTTCCACCTCCATTAATAATACGCTTATTCAGTTCAATGTCTTGATTACGGACTAAACGGACATCATACTGGCCATATTTCTGAAATACTCTCTTAGGCCAACAACCGAATGGTACCGTGTCAACTTCTTTCACCCCATCAATTCCAGTACGAAAAGCTGAGTTACCAACACCAAATTTATTGCTTAGCGCTTCACGTATTGCCAGAGTTTTGGGCGTCTTGTTAAGCACATCTGTTTTGCATACACAACCCACATTGTCCGCATCCAGCTCTTTCAATCGTTTCACTATAGCCGAACAGTAGTTGGGCTCATAGAAAGCGTGCGCATCAATTCGCATAACTATGTCTCCCTTGGCTTCACTGATTCCTTTATTCATGGCATACGGCACAAACTTTTGAGGATTGTCAAGAACGCGCAAATAAGGGCATTGGGGCTGGTAGGAGTTAATAATATCCCTCGTCCGATCGTTACTCATTCCATCCACAAACAGAACCTCTAAATCATCCTTGGGATAATCTTGTTGCATGATACTCTCTATACAACGACCAATATATTTTTCTTCGTTATAAATTGGACAAATTACCGAAAGCATAAAATATTCATTTAATGTTTTTATCAGTTTTCAATTCAACTTTTTTCTCTGTATTGACCACATTGCTAAACACCGACATCTGTGACGTACTAGTATTTGAAGAAAGATTCTCTATTACCACCCTATTTATGTGAGAAAAACTGCCTTTAAAATCTTTGGCTTTTTTTGTATCAAAAACGAACCACTTATCAAGCCCCTCTGTCAAATTTACAGAGCAATTAAGAATCGACACATTAGGCAAACTTTTGATTCTTAGTTCAGGACGAGAATTATCATCATTACTAAAACTGGATAAATAAACCACGCTGGTGTGTTTCTTGTCAAAGTTAAAGGAACATTGGTTAAATGATAGTTCAAAAGGAGTAAAAGCATTGTATGAACCTTCAATTAAAACAGGATAACAGTTTGTGAACGTGCACTTATTGTATTTAATATACCCATAAATGCCAGAGAACTGGTTGTATAAATCCACAAAACTACAATTTTCAAAACTCACATCCCTACCATAACAATGAATATCAAAACGGTTGATATCACAGTTCTTCAAACAAGCCTTATTCACATTGTGAGTTCCAAATACGCCCCAATTGGCACGAGCATACATTTTCTCTACATATAGGTCATGCACATTGTCTATATAAACTCCATACCCAGATTGCTTTAACAACGAATAAGTACCATTTACAATTACATTTTTAATTGCGATTTTTGAACAATTCAAAAAGTAGATCACTCTATCACCGGTCAATCCAGAGCCATCGGGTGTATTTATTATAATATCAGCCAATTCAACATCGTATTGATTTTCAATTTTAACCAAATACGTTTTTTCAGTCGAGGATTCAGTCCTATTGAACTTTAAATTTTTAATGACATACTTTTTTGTAAAATCAACATCACAATAAAAGCATTTAGGGTTAGATGAGGAGGTACTATAATTTTGAACCGTTGCATTGCATCCTTTACCATTTTTCACCAAAACCACATCTTTTCGTTCTGCTCCTTTATCATATCCTATTCGCTGTTCTACCCATAGAGTTTGATCGTATATAACCAACAATTCACCTCCCGTTTTCAAATGTGAATTACAGGAAAAGTCTTGATTGTCTATATCTCTACCTGATACTTTAACGGGTGTTAATTTAGAGGACAGATAAAACAGTGGAATGTTTTTAACATTATTCTCAACATTGATAGTGACATTGGCAAAATCCGTATAATGAGTAAGTGGAATTGATCGAGCGTTTTCTGGAAGTGTCAAATCAATCTTTTTAATTCCCTTGTATGTCACCCCAAGCCCTCGCTTTTTTGCCTCTTGATGGGTTCTTAAAAGCACATTAAAACGATCTTCTCCCGTTCTTGCGTTATTCAATCCAAATTGCAATGGATTAATAAGTTGTTCCATACCACGCTTTTGGAATACAGAACAACTGAGACAGAGTTGAAGCGTAAATAATAGAACAAACAGTAAAGGAGATTTTTTAAATGCTTTCATTAACAACATCCAACAATCTTTTAACATGATTATGCACAAAGAATTCTCCAAACTCCATCTTCCGATTATTAATTATTCTATTATATGCCTCATCAAATTCTTGTGGGTTATCAACAAACTCGAATCCATTTTCTTCAGACAGATCATTGTTGAAATAATTCCTCGAATGATTCTCAAAATTATAAAAAATAGTAGGGGTTCGAAAATACTGAGCCTCCAAACACGTTGTTGAAGTAATTGTTACATGTATATCAGACCATTTCAAATATTCATATATATTTACGCCATTTACTAGCCTAACATTCGGCGAAGAAAAAGACAAATCATCTCGAAATCTACGAGGAATATATACAAATAATAGATTCTCATGTTCAACTGCGGCCGAATCCACAAACTGAGCAAGAGGTTCTTCCCAATATGGTTGACCCGAAACCACAATAATTGCATTAAATACTTTTCTTTCTTCTGCAAAAATATCATTAATAAAAAATTTGTCAGCCAATTCTAACATAAACAGCCCAGTCATCCTAACCTCAGGGGCATACTGGGGCTTTTTTTCTGTCAAATAACTGTACTCTGTTTTTCCAAATACACAAATACAATCAGGATTTAGTATTGGTTCATAATCTTTTGCATTATATGAAAAATGTTTTCCATTCAACGTACCATGTTGCATCTCTACCACTTTAACCCCTAATTCGTGAAATGCCCACATATAACCCATTGTATCATAGGGACATTCCATCATAGCAACCTTAGGTTTTGACGTCAATCGAACCAAAATTTTTAAAGCTAGTCTTTGTGAATTGAGTATACGAACATATCTTTTATAGTTAAACATAATACTATGCTCATTTAGTATTCGTATTAACAATTGTTCATTATCCAATTTAGGTTGCCTAACCCTTGAAAGCACTTCCATGGCGTGAAACGCCATCAAAAGCCATGATTCACTTATTATATCTTTTTCTTCAATCTTTTCTAAAGAATAATGCCCAACACCCTTCAATGGTTTTTCTATCATCAAACAATTCAAATTTTCAGATGCGAATGCGCCAGAAATACGATGAATCATTTTTTCACCCAACTGTTTTCTTCGCTCACAAGCAGTAAACGACCAAATATCATGTCTCTTGAAGGCGCGGAAAGGATTGTATGCGAACAAACACCTAAAGACAAGTCCTACAACTGATGGAGAAGCCTTAGTTTCACGTTGAGAGGAGACAGAATCTTTAAAGTACAGTCGAAGAAAAGGCCATACGCTGACTCCTCTAAACTTAATGCTCATTACATCATAATTCTGCTCTATTTCTTTTATAAGCTTTACGCCTTCTACCCCTTTCATATTTAATTTAATCTGTTCTTGTTTTTCAATTCTTGATAATGGGTCAAATCTCTATATTTCAGGATTTTTGCTGGATTACCACCAACTATAGCAAAAGGAGGAACATCTTTTACCACAACAGCACCATAAGCAACAATGGCACCTTCTCCTATTGTAACATTACCACAGATAGAGGAATTAGTGCCAAGCCAAACAAAATCTTCAATAATTACGTTTTTTTCAACATATTCTTTACCATAAGGAATTGCTCCTCCATGATCATAATCGTGCGAACCTAACATGATATTTATTCCAGTCCCCGAATGGAAATAATTACCAATTACCACTTTACCTTTCCCTGAAATACACAATCCATTAATATTCACACAATTCCCCAAATCCACAATCGCGGTCCTAGAAATCCGGAATCTCCCGTTAACCGTCACACTACCCCAAGAGTGAATTCTACGGCGAATTAAGGTAAAATAATAAACACTTCGAATCTTTCTCAATATTTTGATTAGTGATTTCATGTTGTTTTTTTATGATTTACAAAAAACGGAACATAGCGATTAAACAAGAAAACAAAGAGATTACATACGACTACTATCAAGACAAACAATAATGCATGATATAACAATCCACCAGGCAATAATACTTTCAATAATATTGCAATGACACCCATTGCCAACATGTGCAAGCCAAGTATGGTTAGGGAATTACGGCCTTCAAAAACAGCAAAACGTACCATCTTGGACTCAGAAAACGATTTGAATGACATTAAACCTTTGCATAACCAAATGAGAATGACAATTAACCCAAATACAGATAGTAAACCTTTAATTCTCAATCCCAGCACCCCCCACCAATTATTATCAAACAAGTTAGAAACATCTATAAACTTAAGGCAATAAGCGGCAACAGATAATAGCAACAGCCATATTGGAATCTTCTGATAAATAACTTTATCATATAACAGGTGTGCAACAATAAAGTATATACAATAGCCAAAGGTGTAGAATAAATAAAACAAAGACCCAAACGCATAATACTGCATCGTAATACATGATGCAAAACTAAGCAATATACCAGTCATCAACAACCACCATTTGTTTGTTGACACCCATCTCAGAGCATAATAAATTACATATATTTCAAAGAGCGATACTAAAAACCAAATGGCTCCTACACCCATCGGATTAACTATATCTGCATCTTTAGGTATTATCGTAGCGAACCTCCACAAAGGCGGGAAAGAATACGATTCCCCTTGCATTTTGCACTTTAAAGCTGTTGCAACAACTCCTAATACGAAAAAAAACAACAATGGAACTAGCAAAGCAAAAGCCTTCTTCTTTACAAATACTTTAAAAGACTTCCCTTCAGAAAAAAACAGTCCACTGAGAAAGAAGAACACAGGTACAGGCGACCACATCCAATCAAAGACATGCATGTGATATACAATCAGCCAAAGGATGCAAATGCCTTTCAAAAAATCAATCCAAACTATGCGACTATCAGAATCAGACATTGGTTTATTTGTTAATTTGTTTTCTTTAGCTCATAATACACTTCAATAATTCGCTGAGCAATTGCTTCTTCCGAAAAATTGTCATAACAATAATCTCGTATAGTATCGCTGTCATATTTATTAATCTCTTCTACCATTTGATCAATGGCTTTTGTGGCTGCATCTATATTACCGACGGGAATTAGAATGCCATTGCACTCATTAACAAAACTTTCAGGTCCGCCACATGCTGTTGCAATAACAGGCTTTCCTTTTGCCATAGCCTCAATTAATACAATGCCAAAAGTTTCCCTATGACTAGTCAAAATAAAACAATCTGACATAGCCAACAACTCCCCTACTTCTTCTGGTTTTTTCAAGCCTAATAAAAACACTTTATCCTGCATATTGCATTGTTCAATTAACTGTTGAAGGTGGGATTCTTCTTGCCCACCTCCAATTATACTCAATTGACATTCGCTAAGGTGTTTTGTGTTACTAAAGGCTTTAATAAGCAAATCGAAACCTTTTATACCAACAAGTGAGCCAACGCTAATGAAACGAAAAAGTTTTGAAGAAGTATTCTTGAGTTGATGTTGCTCAAAAAAAAAGTCAGGCACCATATTGTGAACGACCTGACTATTCACTCCTAACTTATTTTTCAATGAATCTGCTAATGCTTTCGAAACACAGATAACCTTATCAGCCCAAAAATAAGCTTCACACCGTTTAAGAATGCTTTTGTCTAACACAGGGAGGTTCATTTTTGACCAATGCTCCGTAATTACAAAAGGAATGCCGTATCGTTTCTGAACCAAACGACAATCATGAGCAAAAGTTATTATATGAGCATGAATGATATCCGCATCACCTTTTAACTTTCTATAATAATCATAAACACGACTGAAAGCCCGCTGACGCAACCACAAATCCACTGAATTGAACTTCATCCATCCAACACCTGGCAACTCTGTCAACACCACTGAGGTTGAAAGCAGGACAACACCATCTTCATCTCTTTTTTTCACTACTCGACTCTCGAATGAATGAACCAAACTCTTTGCCTGCAAAAAAGCCACCGTAACATCAATACCTCGTTTAGCCAACGCCTTTGCCTGAACAGCCTCGTAATTCCCAAGCATTGGATCTTTTATCGTAGGCCAGCCTCGAGTTACAAATATAACTTTCATTATATAACGAATCTTTTAAACGATTTGTTTTTTATTATACTCGACTATTGCTTCTGTCGCCCCCCAAAACAATACTAAATAATTAAAGTAGGTTGTATACAACAACAAGTGACTCACCAACGACATTACAAGAAATATGCTTAGTGCTGATGCATACGGGAAAAACAATGGTGATTTTATCTTATACAAGTAAACACTTCGTCGTATCACATAAATCCATAGCCCCAAATACAAAATCAGAATAATAATACCATAATCATAAATCACCTCCAAAAAATCGTTATGAGCAGAAATCTCAAGAAAAGAATCATTACGGACACCAAAATGGCCATGTCCAATCATTATTTTTTCAGTTGGAGAATTCTGAATCATATTCCAAGTAAGAGTCCAAATAGCCATTCGGTCCCGACCACTATTTGTTTCTTCCCTATTTACACGTTCAGATAATAAACCTCCTAAAGATTCATCCACCTTATCGTATAAAACAGAAAAACTAACCATCATAACGAGAACCCCAATTATAGTGATTATCCTATTACGTCTATTTTCTAATCCAGTAAGGAAATAAAATCCCCATATTAAAATAGTTGTCAACAACATCGAACGCTTCAAGGAAAGCACGGCAAAGGAAGTAAAGACCAATACTATGATTAAACGAGTTACTTTTTTTGATTCAAACAACAACCATGGCATTGTTAGAAACACAAAATATACAGTATTTGTTTGGTGCTCTATACCAACACGAGTCGCCAAAAAATAATAGGCACCGATTATGGCAAGAACAAAAAATTCCTTTTTGAGAAATAGTCCGCGTGATATGCAATTCTGACAACACAAATAAGTAGTTTCAAATAATAACGGCCAAATTATTGTTCGAATAATATCATACAATGGAGCATGGTTCAACAACATATTTATCGGCATAATCAACAACCACAACATGCAAATCAAATGAATTCCATTGTATTTACGACGTAAGCGTAGGATCATGATAAAAACGCATAACACATCCATAAAAAACGCTATACGAGTCAGCCAATATCTCGATCCACCTTCTTCGTCAGTCATGGAATAGTTGACGAAATTAACAAATGCCACCGCAAATGCAAAAAAGGCAACTGCAAACAAATAGAAATAAAACCTATTAATTTTCATTTCTTATCGAGTTGGTCAAATAATAAATAGATTTATTGATAATTGATTGAAGTTGATTATCAACTATTTGATAATCAATTGGTTTTATTAACAAAGTAGAAGCACCAGCATCCCTGACATAGCGTTCAGGTATACCTGCACTCTGCAATAATGACACAACGCGGTTAGCCTTTTCGCCCATACCCACAGCAAAAAATTGCTTTTGGAAAATGAGAGAAAACGCCACGCCATGGAACGAATTACTCACTACATATTCAGCATTATCAATCAATTGCAGAAACATACCCACAGTAGCTGTGTGATTGTATCGGCCTCCAAGTTGTTTTATTCCATATTTTTTGGAAATTTCAATTATAGGAAATCCTGTTCTATTAGCAAGTTGATTGGCAAAAGAAGTACTTTCTGTGCTACTCAACAAATTATAATAGAGGATATACTTATCTTTTGGCCTTAATGCTGATTTACTGGAGGAATACATTTTTCGCCAATCCTCTTTGTTAAGCAAGAAAACGGGATCCAGCACAACCGTTGAGTTCAAGCCCATCTTAGCTAGATAATCCTTCAAAGGAGCTTCTCGGACTGCAAGAGCGGCAAATCTCTCAAAATAGGGTTTCAGCTGTTCATCTTCTTCTGGCGTGGTGTTGATGGCACCCATGCTTCCTGCATAGGAGATTTTCTTTGCAGTCACGTTGTCGGAACCAAAATACCAAAAGTCATAGCCCTTACACCCAGGTAGGTTTTGTTTCCTCCAAATTTGGTCACTTCCGTAAACCACAACATCAAATTCATTACATACAGCTTTATTTGATGAATACTTAATCTCTTCAGGTAGTCCAAGTTGGTTTTTCATGAACGATTGAAGATTGCGTTTTCGGCGACGCTTCAGACCATAAAAAACAACAGTCTCAAATAGATATTGAATTTTGGCTTTAACTCCACTCTTCTTAAACCTATTTAGGGAAAAGATGTTAAAATAGCTATCGTGATAGCTGGGCCAATAATCCACAAATGAAACATCAAATCCTTGTTGACGCAAATACGTCCGCAGACCATAGGCTTGCAAGAGCGCACCGTAATTCTCAGCGCGATGATACGTAAGGATACCTATTTTCGGACTGCCCGTAGCCGATTTCTTTTCCTCAACTTCAATCATAAGATTATTGTATGCTTTTCCCATAAATTCCTTGTATCTCTCAAATTTTTGTTCCGCATGTTCGTCACGCCATATAAAAGTGTTGACATTTCTATCCGAGACGTAGGGATTCAGATCACGATAACCATACAGAAACAGCAAGCTTCGCTTCATGGTTTTCCTTGCCGAGGAAAGATGCAGTTTTTCTGCTATTGTGGTTATAAACCTCGCAATTTTGTTTTTCGTGTTATTCCTTGTGGATAAAGAGGAATATACACTTCCCAAACACCAATTGGGCTTTTCCTGTTTCGTTTTCCTATAGTTGGTTGATTCTTCGGCTTTCTTTTTCTCCGTTTCAATATCCTCAGCCATTTCTGCCTTCAGTCGCACCGTCAAAATCAATCCCTTGATTTCTTTTCGTTTAAATGCTGAAGAACGATGTCTAAACCTCAGATCCTCCTTTGAGTAAGTCTTGATTTGCCCGTCCAAAGCCAGCACGTCTATATTGATTAACATGGACGAAATAGAGCAATCAAAACAACCCGCATTACCATAAACCGATGCCGCTACAGTACCAGGAAGACCTACCAATCCACAAAAACCTTTATAACCTTTCTCCAAACACTCCCGCGATAATTTGGCAACACTAACACCGCAATCGCAAGTAATGACACCGTCAGAAATATCATACTGATTCACCTTCACCGTGGAGACTACCACTTCGGGATTATAAGCGGAATGGAAGAAGATGTTCGAGGTTTGGCCAACTACAATAAAATCTATATTGTTAATATACAAATAATTGCAAACTTCCTTCAGTTGTAAAACAGATAGCGGAGTCACCCAAAAAGTGCACCGTCCTCCTGTCTTAATCCAACTTTTCTGTGACAATGGCACATCCCTTTCAAAAGAAAAACCATGTTCCTGTAAGAATTGCGAAAAATCCATTGTAAAAACAATAACCTTTTATTTATAATACGCAACTATACCATGTTTTCCAACCCTTTGTTCGACTGGTGGAAGTTCCATGTAATTTCCATAATAGATTCTTAAAAAAGAATCAAATTCTTTGATACATTGGAACAAGCCCCCTTCAAATTCTATAGTTGTATAATTACAGAATAGATTTGAAGGAAAAACTTTATAATGATTAGCATTATTCATTATCATAACAGCAGGAACACTAAGGATATGACTGCTCGTTTCATTATATTTAACATACAGTTCTTCAAGTTTACTATGAAGCCTAATCCTATTGCAAAATACCTTAACAATGCAACCGAATAAACGTTCTTTGATAGAGGACAAGGAAAACAAATACGAGTAAGTATTGTTTTTGTACGTATTATATTGAATGTATTTACGGATTTCTTTCAACCATAGTTCTCTCTCTTCCTCATTCTCAGGTATCTTATCAAACGGAAAGATATCAATAAACAATCCATATTTTCGTTTAATCTTCTCTTGATAATAAAAAAAAGTTCTTGAATCATAAACTTTTCCCATTGAAACCGGATGGGTGGGATCAATCTTCAAATCCACCAAAGGATAGCGGTCCGATTTATAAATAGCACGAAACTTTTCATAATTATCTCTAGTCATCATAATATCAATATCATCGTCCCAAGGTATGTATCCTCTATGCCGAACAGCGCCTATTAATGTGCCAAATGCAAGTGAATAATTAATAGAATTCTTTTTACAGAAAGCATCAATATTTTGGAGGATGTCTAATTGTATCCGCCTTTGTTGTTCCAACGAGATCTGTTGATTCATCTTAAAATGTCTTAGTGCTTTAGATTAATTTCTTTTGCTTTAAACAAATCATCTACACAGTCAACCTCGGTCCAGTCATATTCTTTAATGTCTTTATAATACAACTCAAAATTATTCTGGAAAATCATCTGAACCAATGCGTCTTCGAAGAAAAGATTATACATTTCATCATAAACCATTTGGTTTAACTGCTCAAGGAGAAAGCGGGAAGAAACCGCATCAAGTTTTGTCACACTTGCATAGTTACCCAAATATTCGGTTAGGTTCTTACTCATAACGCAAACCAATTTGTCTTGCACCTGCACATTGTATTTGTTAGCATCTTTGTGAGTGCTATCAAGCAATATGCAGGGATAATCAGTGTGTTGGCAAATCACGTCTTTTAACAAGCAATCACTCGTTACGATATCTCCATTGATAATAGTCACATTCTCACGCTGCAAGTAGTCCTTGGCAAACCAAAGGGAACCCATGGAACTAGTCACCGAATAGAAAGGATTATGTACAAATTTTACATTATCATCTTCAAGTTCACGTTGAATCTGTTTATACATATAGCCCACCACGACTATTATCTCTGCTTCAGCGTCAAATTTCCTGATCATGCGAACAAGACGCTGTAAAATTGTAGTTTTACCATCTAATTTATATAATGACTTTGGATGATTCAAAGTCACTGGATGCAATTTAGCACCCTTCCCTGCAGCAAGAATAATATATGTCATATTTCCTCCTTATTGTTTATTGATATAGTTCTATTGCTTTTAAACTATATTCTTTTGCATAATGATACCATAATGGTTTTAAGTAACCGATAATCTGACCCTGTGATTCCTTATACATCGTCCAATGCATATAGAAAAATCCGGTAATGGCAATATACGCGTAAAAATGCCGAAGTTCCTTTACTGATGGTTTGCGTCCAAAATAGGTAAACAGAATCCTGTCCACCTCCTCGTCTGAGTGGTTACCGCCACAAACGTAGGAGCCTATATCAAATCCCGGATCACCAAATCCTGCATACTCCCAGTCAATAAGATGGATTTCGTTATCATTTATTAGGAAATTCTCATCACGACAATCACCATGTGTTAGGCATTTTTTGATTCCATCAGTTTTAGCAAGATCATACAAATCATAGATACGCTCTTTAATCTCATTGAATTTAGCAAAGTCAGCAAAATTTTCACCATACATCTCAGAAGGTGTCATATCACGAATGGACTCCCATTTTTCCTTAATATCAAATTCCCACCTTACCTTAGGACGAACTGCATGAAGTTTTCTCAATTGAATTATCCCTCGCACCATATCATTAATATCATGGTAATTAAAAGGCCTTGTTTCAACGAACCGAGATATCCTCCACCCATAACGCACACTCATTGCTACCAATGAAGTATCTACCCCGGCATCTTCTATCTGTTTTTGAACGATGGATTCTCGACCCCTATCAATAAGAATCTCTGAACCAAGGCCTGGATAACGAAACACATATTTTCCACCGTTATATCTAAAAGAAAGGACTGAATTAGAAAGACCCTTTTGTAGCGGTTGAAGTTCCGTTATCTGCGAAGTCTCACAACCGAAGACATCACAAATACAATCATTAATGAATTTTATATCCTCAGGATGGAGTACACCTCCTGTTGTTTGAATCACATTCATGTTACTACCTATTTTTTATCAACTCTTTTTGAGCCAAAACAAACCTACTAAACAAGTCCAAATCTTCTTGGGTGGTAATCTTTATATTCACTTGACTGCCTTTAGAAAAATAAATAGGAATACCCAGCTCTGTCATAAACGCTGTTGTATGCGGCTCCACATAATCAAAAAAATTCAATTCCTCGGCCTTTTTGTATATTTCAACAATATTCTTATACAAAAAACTCTGAGGTGCAGAAAGCGTCTTAAAAGATTCTCTATTAATAGCTTTTTTTGAACAGTCACCATCATTTGTGCCATATAACAAATAAGAATAAAATGCACTCATCGCATTACCTTTTTCTTTGCAGACAAGAATATTGTCAGAAATAATCTCATCACTCACAAAAGGAGAAGCTGCCCAATGAATCATAACAATATCATTTGGCTTTGCTATTCCAGACAATCCTTTAACACCATTAATAATGGAACGCTCGTATTCACTTCCGCCCCTTACAATTTGAAACACTTTTGTTATGTTATTTTCATTTACAATTTGTTGGAGTCGTGATTGAAAACCATCTACACAAACAAGTTCTATGGCATCTACTTGTGGATGATTCTGAAATCTCTCCATCGTATATGCTATAACAGGCTTGCCATAAACATTAACAAATTGCTTAGGAATAGAGGCGCCCAATCTGTTTCCAACACCTCCGGCTAATATTATAACGTAGACCATTGTATTTAAGTATTACTATTTTTTCCCAATCCTATTCCTTATAATTCCAATTATATACTTTCTATCACTTCTTCCGATAATTATAGCATAAAAACCAATAAGTACAATCTCAATAATGCACGCATATAAAATAAGACTTCCTATTCCAACAACACGTCCTTGTATTATCAATTTGATACCCAAAACCATTAGGGCTGTTACAACAAAAACTTTTAATGCTATGACAAAATACGGTTTTACCGGAAAACCAATCATTCCTTTCAGCAAAAAAGCTCTCACCACGACGCTGACACATGAAATAGCAATTGCAATAATCATTGCAGCATAGGGGGGGGCTCCTGCTTTAAGCACAAAATACGAAACGGGTATATTCATCAAAGTAATTGCAGAAAGAACAAGTTCATATTTTCGGATTTTTCCTGTAGCTAATGCTGATGCAGTCATCGGAAGGTTCAACGAATCAGCTAAACAATTGAGAAGAACCAATTGAGTAAAAATCACTGCATATTCTGGAACCTCTTTAAGCCATAATCCTAAAATTAGTTCGGTATTAGATAATAATGGGAACAATAATACAGATATCAGAAAAGTACAAATTAAGGTACTTCTATTAATTAATGTGTACAACTCTAGATATTGTCCACTAGCATACGACTTATAGATCTGCGGTTTAACCGCTGTAAAGAAGTTAGTGACTAACTGTTGTACCGCGTTCAACACCTGATATGCCACCGCTCTAGCTGCATTCACCGCAGGATTAAAGAAAAGATTCAGCAGGATATTGATGCCATGGCTGCGACACGTTGTAGAGAACGTTCCGAGAAAATGCCACCCCGAGAAACCCAACAACTCCAAAGCCTCTCGTTTGCTCCAATACCAATGAAAATGACTCTCGGGATAATATTTGTAGCAGTAAATTACATACCACATCGAAGTGCCAATTGCTAATAACAAAATAAGAATTGCATATATGATCAGTTTGTCAAAAGGTGCGATGGTCAGCAAAAAGACAATAACCAATTTACCCAAAGCTTCTACTACACCTATTATAGCAAAGATGTTCATCTTCTCATGTGCTATCACTAATGCTATATACGGGATAACTACAATATGGAGTATTGAAGCAAGAATAGAAAGTTGATAAACTACATTGGCTGCTGCCATCCTCTCAGGTGGAATAGTCATTTTATTGTTCACAAACCACAAGCCAACTGTTTCCAACAAAAGAACGACAAAAGCTCCCAAAATAGAGAAAACCGTCAAATTCAAGCTGAACACCCGCTTCAAACCTTCATGGTCATCTTTTGCCAATGCTATAGAGAAATAACGTTGCGATGAAGTGGACAATGTCTTGTTCATAAAAGCAAACATTGCTACCAAACCACCCACAACATTGTAAATACCATAGTCAACTACACCCAAGATATCAAGGATTGCTCGAACAGTGTACAGGCCTATACCCATCACCAAAAGCATCCTCAAATAAAGATACAGTGTGTTTTTAGCTATTCGTTTATTATTAACAGAAGCCATTACAAACTCTAAAAATCAACAGACTAATAATTCATTAAAAAAACTAATAATCATTATCCTTTCTTCCACCAATCATTCAGTTCTGCATCTGAATCTTTTGGCAAATCATTCACATCAAGCCTAGGCACTTTATACATGGCATCCGGTCCATCTGCCTCAAGGTCTGCCACTGCAACACGGGTTGTGAAACCCATTTTACAACCATATTTCTTCAAAAGAGCAATGGTTTCATCATTATAATTACCATAAGGATAACCTATCGTCCAATTGTTCACATCACCTCCAACTTCAGTAATAAACTCCAAACTTTTAGAAATCTCATATTCCTGTTTTTCTTTTGGTAGAGATCCAAGCCAATAATGGTCATAGCCATGACTGCCAATGTGCATCCCGCAGTCCACCATACACTTTATCTGATCAATACTCATATAAAGCTCACGGCTGAACATGCTTTCATCCATACCCACACTTTTTTCAAACAATTCAGTGGTAAGTTTTCTACGCAACTCCTCGGGTAATGCCACTTGCAACAACCGTTTCACAAAAATCACTTCTTTAGAGTCAAATCTGTTAGCGACTGCGAGTCGTTCATAATAACTTTCGAACGATTCGAGCCCATACTCTTCTCTGTTCTCTACCACTTTCCTACGCAGTTCATCCACCAATCGAGGCATCTTTTCGACCGAAGTGGTTGCAAGAATGAAGTGGACCTTATTCACATCCAAAACCACATGTTCTGTAACTGCTTTTACAGGGGGGAAAAAGACACCTTGGATTTGTTCATGCTCCAAAACAGGAAAAGCGTATGAAAAATGATCTACGTAGGCATCGTCAAATGTTAGCAATATTGCATGGTCTGGCAATTGGGATCCTGTGTTATAAGCATGTATCACCTCCTCTACAGTAACTGGCGTATAGTGCTTCTTAATATACCCCACCTGCTCCTTAAAAAGACGGACATCGCACCCCTTTATCTCGGGAAAACGAGAGTTTTTTAGATCTCGTACATAATGGTACATGACCACTGTCAACTTATAACTCATCCTTTTTAGTGTTATATTATATTCGGACGATCTTGATCACCATCTGCTTTAAATACAACATACTCGTCATATTTTGCCCTATATGACACATCAAGCAGAACATTCTTTTGTTCAAAAGGCTCAAAATATTGGGGAACAATAGTCTTATTTTCTTCATAGTTCAATTTTTTGAACCCCATTGTTTTATAAACATCAGGATTGATTCCGTAATTCAAAAAATCAATATATTCACAACTCTCCGTTCTTAGAATTTCTTGCAGATTCTCTGTCAAGTCCGGCACTTCATCAATTCTACCCAACACATCTACCACCCTAAATATTGAAACGCCATCCACAATTATCCTTCTTACCGCCCATATCGACACCAATTTCTCATTACAGAATATTCCCCAAAACAAATATTTATATACAGGATGATATAAATATTTATTCTCAAAATATTTAAGCGTCTTTCGTGGCCTATAGCCTGTAATAGGCTCTGTCACTTGATCCAAATGAATATTCTGTTCAATACGCCAACCTTCAGAAACAACATGGACAGAAAGATCAACCTCCGGGTTCACACAAATCTTGAATTCAGAAACACTTCTATTGGCAATGTAATAATGGTTCATATAGCCCATTGTGTTCCCTGACAATTTATTTATGATCTTGGAAAAGCCACTTAATCCAATACCGCCAATAGAACAATTCATCTCTTTTTCCCGAATGGCATCCCTCGTCCACAATCCCAGTTCACCTTTTTTTTGATTCGGAATAGTCTTCCATATAGCGCCCCAGCAATCATCCTCACCTGCTAAAGAATCATCATATAATGAAGATTTTATAAAACCTTGTAAAGAATAAATCGTTCCATCTTCTATGGCTACATAAAAATTATAATAATCTCCATCCAAATGCTGGAAATCCATCAATTGCTTTGACTTCACAAGAGAATGGTTGCTTTTCCAATAATTCTTTAGGAAATCAACCAGCAATCCATACTCCTCTTTTTTTAGTTTTCTTATTTCCATTTTAATTAGATTTTGCCAACTGGTAAAACAACCATTTTATCAGTATGTAGAAGCATTGTCCCCCATGTAAGACCTAGTCCGAAAGAGGAGCACAACAATGTTAGGGGACGAGTTTGTAACTCCTCATGGATGTTATAAGTCATCAACATCGGTACCGAAGCACCGCCGAGGTTACCAAATTCTTGAAGATCGTATGGAACCTTTTCCAACGGAAGTTTGAGTTTCTTTACAATACGGTCAACAATTAGTTTATTCGCTTGATGGATAAGGAAAAAATCAACATTATCTGTAGTCAGTTCATACTTCTCCATCATTTTTTTAACACTAATGGGAGGCCGAGATATGGCGAACGAGAACACATCCATACCATTGATTAGCGTGTCCTTGGGAGCGCGGATAATGCCATTACCAAAATCTTCCTCAACGAACGACTCCGCCGTAATCGGATGGCGAAAACCTCCATGAGGGGTAATCAAAGCTTCATAGCCGGATCCTAAGGTATTGAACTCAATGACAATTTTCTCAGCAGAGGGATCGTATTCTAAAGCCATCGCCGTTCCACTATCGCCAAACAAGGGCACACGGCTTTTGTCTTTCAAAGAGCCCATTCGAAGAGCCGTATCACCAACCAGCAACAAGGCCCTCTTTACAGTACCGGCACTCAATAGATTACCAGCTACGTTGATGGCATACATACTACCGCAGCAACCCATGGGAATATCCAACACGAATGTACTTGTAGGCAAGCCCAATCGGTGTTGCAGGATTCCTGCTGTAGGAGGTGTTTTATAATCACCCGTCACCGAACCAAATACCAGCACATCCACACTTTCCCTTTCCCATCCCAATGCCGTCAAAAGGCGTTCCGCAGCATCAAAGCAAAGGTCAGAGGTACATATATCTTCAGAACCAATATAACGGTTCTTAATACCGACCGTATTATCAAAAACATCGGCTTCCTCTTGTGTAAAAATGTCAAAATCAGCAGTTTTTACTGCATGATTTGGCACAGTACCCGTTACACCACGTACCGCAACGTTCTTTATTTCCCAAAGTGCCATTAGAATTCGATTTCGTATTTGCCAAGGATAGCCTTCGCGCCATCGTATGAAGTGAACTCAAGAATATCCTCAGGGTCAAGCATGATGTCAAAAGTATCTTCCACTGCCGATGTGAGGCTCAATTGACGGACAGAATCCCATCCTTCCACATTACAGTTATTGAACTCGTTATTCAGAGCCGAGTTCTCGACTGAAAATACTTCACAGAAAATTTTGTTGAGTTTCTCTAAATTAGTCATATTGATTTTTATTGATTAATTACTTTTCCAGCTTCGTTACGTAATATTTCATTCACCACCTTCACCTCCACTTTCTGATGGAAAAGATGGGTCTTTTCTTCAATAAAATAAGGCAGTACCTCCTGTAATTTCGGTTCAGTAACCAACACAACCAGTTTCTCGTCGGTACCTTTGCAGTAGCAGTCAGTCTTGTATTCTTCTTTAATCATGCGTTCCACTTCATCCAGTCCGATGCGCAATCCGAATATCTTCAAAAACCGTTTCAGACGTCCAATGATAAAGTAACAGCCATCGGCATCACGGCGAGCCAAATCACCTGTATGCATTACGCCATGGTTCTCATCACCTTTCATCAAATCTTCACGACAGGTTGCATAACCAAGAGTAACATTCTCTCCCCTGTACACCATTTCACCCTGAGCCTCGCCTTCAAAGGTCTCCATCCCGCTTTCATCCAAAATAGAAAGTTGGCCTCCAGGTTCAGCTATTCCGATACTGCATGTCTTTTTCAAAGCCATCTCGGCTGGAAGATAGGCCATACGCGCAGTGCATTCCGACTGGCCGTATGTGGCAATAAACTGCTTCCCTTTATCGTTTGCATATTGAGCCAACATTTTAAACATATCTTCCGTCAATTTGCCACCGCCCTGGGTAATCACTTTTAGGTTGGGTAGGTCCATACGGGTGAATCGCATTTTTGTAAGAATCTCATAGCTATAAGGCACACCCGTAAAACTAGATGCTTCCTTCAACATAGCCCAAAAGGCTTTATCGAGCAAGGAACGTCCACTCAGCAACAACGTCGATCCCGCAAAAAGATGCGAGGCAATCACCGACAATCCCATGGTGTAGTGCATCGGCAGGATGGCCATCGCCTTCTCCGATCCATCCAATTTAAACATTCTTTGAACATTGTAGGCGTTAGCCTCAATGTTTTTGTAGCTATGACGCACCAGTTTGGGACTGCCTGTGGATCCGCTGGTGGGCAACAATAGCGAGAGTTCGCCATACATCGGAGTAGATGGGTTGCCCGTTTTTACCAAGCAATAATCCCAAGCGGCGAAGAGTACCTCCTTCCCCTCTGTCTCCCTCTGCGGTAACCATAGATATTCAGGTCGGTACAACTCATAGAGATGATGGTACAAACCCTCTTCTGTGGCGGCACTGATAATTAATGGCACAATATGGTTACTCAGCGCAGCAACATAGCCCAACAGCGAGCCGATACAGTTTTCTGAAAGAAGGAATATCAGTGACCGTTGTGGCAAATGTTTTGCAAATTCATTGGAGAAGTCACAAATATCACCGTATGATACCGACTGTCCGCTATCGTCTATGACTGCAACTTTTTCTTTTGGCTTTTTGTCTAAATCCAGAAACACGATTGTAAATCTTAATTCTCAATTAGATGGTAGCACATCCGTCAACGCCCAAAATCTGGCCGCTTATATAGGAAGCTCTATCGGATGCAAGAAATGCCACTGCATTGGCAATATCCTGAGGGGTTCCCAGTCTGCCAAGAGCAATACGTCCAATACGTTCGTTGATTTTGTCACCTGAAGCTTCGTAAAGCTCCTCAAATCGTTCTGTCTTTACAATACCTGGTGCCACGGCGTTCACACGAATATTCATCGGCGCGAGTTCTTTGGCGGCAGACTTCGTGATGGAGATGACAGCTCCTTTTGATGCGGAGTAGGCCACCTGTCCAGGTGAGCCAACTACGCCGGTCACCGACGCCATGTTCACAAAACAGCCGCCACCTGTACGAGCCATTAAGCGAGATGCGATTTGAATCATATCAATCACCGCAAACACATTAACAGCATACATTTTCTCCAACAAAGGTTTGGTGACCATTCCAAGTTTCTGATTCTGAATGATGGCAGCATTGTTCACCACACAGTCAATACGGCCTTCGGCTTTGAAGATGCTCATCAGCCCAGCCTTCAGTGCTGCACTATCTGTTACGTCAAAGCAGATCGGCTTTGCCCCTTCAATCTCGGGTTCTTTCAAGTCGTTAACATAAACGATGGCACCATCGGCAATAAACTGTTCAGCGATGACTTTGCCGATACCACGACCAGCACCTGTAATTAGCGCAATCTTATTCTTTAGCAGTTCCATATTATTTAAATTGTTACACCGCCATCTATTACAAGTGAATGTCCTGTAACCCAAGATGACGCATCTGAAAGCAAATAAATTATCCCAAATGCAATATCCTGAGGCTCTCCATAACGTTTAAGCGGATATTTTTCCATATCCAACTTATGCTGTTCTTCTGATATTGCACCACCTTGAATTAGTTTGGTATTAATCATTCCCGGATTAACTGAATTCACTCTGATTTTTTTTGCCGCTAATTCTCTAGCACAAAATTTCATTGTTGAATTCAATGCTGCCTTGGATGCACCATAGACACAATTACCAAATTGGAATGAATTCACACCTCCTATTGAAGAGACAAAAACGACAGAAGACTCTTTCTCAATTTTTTTCTTTTTTACCAACAATCTTAACAATTCAACCGATGAAAAAAAATTAACATTGAAAACCTCGTCATACTTATCTCTCGTCGAGAAAGGAAAAGGAGAAGTCATTCCCTTGCCAGCGCAAAGCACCACTCCATTTACCGGCATAAGCTTCTCAACAAGTTTTTCAAGCTCTTCTTGCAATATCAGATCCGCAATAATAGCATCATGCCCATCACCCTCCAACCTGGATAACGTCTCTTTCAGTCGTTCTTCATTACGTCCAGTAACTATAATCCTAGCTCCCAATTTTGAGCACTGAATAGCAGTTTCAGCCCCAATACCAGAAGAAGCACCGGTGATTAACAACAATTTACCTGACAAAGAAAATGGATTATACATATTTACAACTTATAATTCTACCAGATCTGATATCACAATATTCTTTGTATGAAATGAAACAGTACCCCATGAAAGTCCGACCCCAAATCCGCAAGCTATAAACCTTGTCAAAGCATTTTCTATCTTCCCCTTCAACTGGGTTACAATCGTAAGAGGTATTGATGCCATGGATGTATTACCAAACTCATGCAAGCTATATGGCACTTTCTCAGTGTCTGCCTTTATTTTCTTACGAATCATCTCGTTAATCATCGTATTTGCTTGATGTAAGACAAAATAATCATAATCAGCTACTGTTTTACCTTCCGCTTCCATCAGTTTCTTAATAGACTTGGGAGCTGTTGATATCGCAAAAGAGAAAACATCCATACCCTTCATGTGAGTCTGCATACGGTGCATCATCTTACCATCCACTTCTTCCATCTCAAAGGATTTAGTCGAAGCAGGGTTTCGACTACCTCCATCTGGAATAATAATGGCATCATAGCCACTACCGTCCGTGCCAACATGGAAATTCATTATGTCTTCTCCATCACCTGTAAACTCCAATGCTGTAACCGTCCCTGCAAATCCGAAAAGTGGATCAAAATCACATAGAGCCCGTTTTCGGGCATCCCCACACATCAACAAAGCCTTTTTTATTCCATTTCCAGCGAGAACAGACGCAGCCACATTAAGGCCATATACCCAACCTGAACAGCCAAGAGATATGTCCATCGCATAGCATTCCTTACTAAATCCCATCTTGTCTTGAAGAATACAAGAGGTGGCTGGCAATATGTAATCAGGATGTTGGGACACAAAAAAAACAGCACCTATTTCTGCCTTATCCCAATTCAGATCGGCCAAAAGTCTCTCTCCTGCAGCAAGACAAAGATCTGAAGCTGTGAATTCATCAGAAACTCGCACCTCCTTAATTCCTGTCTTTTCTATAAATTCTGAAGCATCGTAATCTACAGAACTAACAGTCTCAGCTTTAGAAACAATATTCTTGGGAACACATGCTGAGAAACCTGCGATACGGACACCTTTTGTTTTTAACAGTGCCATTAAAGTTTACCCTTTACAATTTGATACAATTCATCGATTGTATTGGCTGCACGCATGTCATCTCCTTTGAGGAGCACATCGTATTCCTCATCCACCATGGCAATAACGCTTAAGGCAATAAGGCTTGACCATTCATCTAGTTCACGAAATTCAGTTTCGGGAGTAAACGCACTTGCATCAGTTTCATCAAACTGTTCTGCAAATTTCTCGATAAAATCTTTAATTTCCATCTTAATAGTTTTTAAATAATTACTAATTTAAATATATGCTATTATTTTGTTTTTAATTCATATACTTCACTAAATCATTTGCTCTCTTATACTCTTGCGGGTTTCCTATATCAATCCATGTGCCATTTAGTGGGAAACGGATAACACGGCGGCCTTGGGCGACAAGTGCAGCTAAAAGATCTGTGCTATGGAACATGGTATCAGAAGGAATAAGGTCTAGTGCGGAACGTTTTATTAGATAGATGCCCGCATTGGCATAATAGTCGTATGTAGGTTTTTCAATTAAACCTTTAATATCCCTTTTCCCTTCAAGGTCCAATATCCCGTATGGGACGCTAACGCTATATGGCACGGCAGCGACGCTCATGTCAGCATCATGCTCTTTGAAATGCAGATAAAAATCCTCGTAATTAATACCGGTGAAAAGGTCGCTATTCATCACCAACACCGTGTCGTTATAAAACTCTTTAACAAACCGGATACTCCCAATGGTACCGAGGAATTTGGGCTCTCGTACTGTCTGTATCTGAACCTCGTTCCGAGGTTCGCGATAGTGTTCCTCCAACTGCTCCGCCAGATAATTCACTGTGACAGAAATGTGCTTTACACCGTATGAAATCAACCTATCAACATTATGATCGATGATAGCCTTCCCTCCTACCGGCAACAAAGGTTTTGGGGTTTTCTCTGTAAGGGGGCGAAGTCGTTCGCCTTTCCCACCAGCCATCAATACTGCATCTATGGGAAGAAAATTTATGTACTTGATAAGATTACACACACGCGCCACATGGCCTTCATCATCCAACACGGGAACAAAGAAGATTTGTTTTTCACGAAATTCTTTCAGAAGTCTAGCATTATTTTGGCCTTCACGGACAAACTTGAAATTTGTGTGCATCACAGTGTTCACTGCATCATCTAATACTGCACCACGTATCAACCCACGCCTGATGTCTCCATCGGTCAATGTCCCAACCATTTTTTCACTATCGTCAATCACAAATAGTGTTTGCCAATCATGGGTATTACCATCCAAAGCCACCAATGCTTCTTTGATGGTGGCTTTTTGATTAATAACGTATTTGATTACCGACATAGTCCTTATTATTTCTTTCGTTCCTCTTGTTC
>JAEEGL015623175.1_pt1 | contig 24424 bp, 22 predicted proteins | sample 9134231 | NCBI WGS metagenome assembly JAEEGL01 (sample SAMN16246548, study PRJNA631951) | gut metagenome | biome: gut microbiome; feature: rumen; material: fiber-attached | host: Bos | place: Iran: Karaj | collected 2018-10
CCAAAGGAGCTATGTCATCGTTTCTTGAAACACTAAAATCCAATACCTTAGCACCTGAATTCTGCTCCATCACAGCCTTCACTACGGCTAGAAGCGGCTCTTCGTCGGCCTTGTTGTGGACGATGAAAAATGGCACCGCTAACACTTTCATTCGGGCAATCAGCTGCTTCTCAGGCTCAGCGAAGTTGTTTCCTGTGACGACGAGAATGGCGCAGTCGATTTCCTCAAGCACCTTCATCGTCTTATCCACTCGCTGCTGTCCCAACTCGCCTACATCATCAATTCCTGCCGTGTCAATGAGGACGCAAGGCCCAATGCCAAAAATTTCGATGCTTTTCTTGACGGGGTCAGTGGTGGTGCCCGCTGTGTCGCTCACAATAGCAATATTTTGTCCTGTAAGTAGGTTAATGAGGCTGCTTTTCCCGCAGTTCCTGCGTCCGAAAATGCCGATATGAGGTTTCAAGTCCTTTGCCATTTGACTATGTTTTTCAATTTTGACGCAAAAATAATAAAAAGTTGTCGAAAAACAGTAAAAACTTAATCAATTGATAATAAGTAATATATCCGACAACAAACGACAACAAACGATTACAGTCGACTACAAACGTTTGTTCAACGGCTTAGTCTTGACAAGTGTTGTTACTTTGCATCGTCAAACCGATTGGAAGGGCAACTTGCCAAGAAGAGCGACACAACAAATTAAACTTATTCAATAATTACTAAACACACACACATTATGAGTACAATGAGAAATTCGGTCATGCTGATTGGCCGCCCGGGTGCAGAACCTGAAACGAGAACCTTCAACGACAACCGCATCGTCACGCGCTTCAATCTCGCCGTGAACGAAACGCGCCGCAACGCCAACCACGAACAAGTGAAAGACACGCAGTGGTTTACCGTAGTGGCATGGGACAAGACTGCTGAGCGCGTCGCGCTCGCTGTGAAGAAAGGCAAGCGCATCGCAATAGATGGCGCTTTGCGCAACAAAGAATGGACCGACAAGAACGGCCAACGCCATCTGTCGACAGAGATCCATCTGAACAACTTCATCCTCCTGGACTGGGGAAAAGAACAAAACAACTAATCACCTTATTATTAACACTTAAACACACACAATCATGAGTACAATGAGAAATTCGGTCATGCTGATTGGCCGCCCGGGTGCAGAACCTGAAATCAAGACCTTCAACAACAGCAAGAAAGCACGTTTCAGTCTTGCTGTAACGGAAAACAAAAAGAACGCCAACGGAGAATGGGTCAACGACACCCAGTGGTTCCCCATCATCGCTTGGGGTCCCATCGCCGATCGCGTTGAGAAGAACGTGAAGAAAGGCAAGCGGATTGCCATCGACGGCAGCCTCCGTAACAACGAATGGACCGACGATAAGGGTCAGCGACATTCCGTCACTGAAGTCTGGGTCAACGACTTGTTCCTGATCGATTGGGAGAAGGAATAAACTCTACCCATTATGCAGAATCCGCAGAGCCAGAGGAGTTCAAAAACGAGATGAAACCATACAATCGAATATCTACTTTATCGAAATTCCGCGGATTCTGCACAAAAAACAATCCGAATCCAAATAAAAAGTTTGTGATTCGGATTTTTCATTTATTTTTGCGGCATAATATTAAGAATAATAAAATTGTTGTGATGCGTCATCAGTACTCTTCATTAAAACAGTGTTCCATACTGGCCTTTTTAATGCTTGCTTTCTTATGGTCACCCAAAGCCATAGGGCAAACTCATAAGCGTAGTATAGATTTTTTTTCAGGTGTGGATTTCAATTTCAGGGACATTAATTACAATACTCAATACGAATATTTGATTCGTCTTACTCCTGGTTTCAAGTGGAACTTGGGAAATCATTGGCAGATAGCAGGTCAAGCGCATATTCCAGTTATCAACCAATACGGTCAAGATTACAAATACATCCGACCAAATGTTCTGGACATCAGCAAAGAGATCCGTCTCACAAATCTTTATCTCAAAGCTAGTGCTGGCCTTTTCAGTCTGGAAAGTTATGGGGTAGACCTTAAGGCGTTCTATCCTGCGTGCGATTGGTTCGCCTTTGAAATGCAAGCAGGGTATGTAGGCACAATGATTATTAATCCGGTTTGGGCCATTTCTCCAATGAATAATTTTGTTTGTACTTTGGGTGGCGACTTTTATCTGCCGAAATGGAACACCCAACTTAGAGGTGTCGTTGGAAAGTATCTGTTTCGGGATTACGGTTGCGAGGTGGAAGCCATGCGGCACTTTAACCACACCACTGTTTCAGTGTACAGCCATTGGAGCAATTTGGATGGTTTCGATGGAGGATTCCGATTCGTTATCACACTTCCCCCGTATCATCGCAAACACAGGGTGGTGAATTTCCGTCCCGCCTCCAACTTCCGAATGTCCTATACAGTAATGTATCGCACTTACTCCAATAGAATGTACCGAACCGACCCCGAAGAAAATGAGCGTGACGGATGGTTCAGCCGTGATTTCCTGCATTGGGGCAGCCACTCTATGGAACCTGATTTCATTTATAAAGAATAATCTGATATGAAACGCATTAATACCATAATAGCAATTATATCCTTGTGGCTTCTTCCTTTTGCAGGGAAAGCCCAACAATACACAGGCATTTCAGGACTGATTCATATTCCCTCTGCTGAAATGAATCACGAGGGAGACGCTTTTATTGGGGCACATTTTCTCAACAAAAATATGATGCCCGACAAAGGTTTTCTATATCAAGGAAAAAAGTACAACACCTTCGACTATTACCTTTCGCTTACTCCTTTCAGTTGGCTTGAAATGAGCTATGTATGCACAGAGCGTATCAGAAGCAAAGACCAACAAGGGAACATACAGTGGAGCAAAGACCGTTATGCCTCAGTTAAGATCCAACCATTAAAGGAGGGGAAATATCATCCAGCAATTGCCATCGGCTGCAATGACGTTTGGACAGCTGCTTTCTATAAAAACAGGCCTGATGTGCAATTGTATTATACAAATTTGTATATCGCTGCAACCAAGCATTTTAATTTCTCTGATAACGAATTGGGGGTAACCCTATCCTACCGACATTTTTACAGAGACTATAATTCCAAATGGAATGGAATTGTAGGGGGTATAACCTTTAGGCCCTCTTTTTTCCCACAAGGCAGAATAATTGCTGAATACACTGGAAATGAATTCCTTATGGGCATGGATGTCTTGTTATGGCAACACCTACGGTTGCAGGCTAGCCTAAAAGACTTCAAATACCTCAATGCAGGCCTTTGCCTTCAATTTAACCTACTCGGCAAGAAATACCTCTATTAATTCAACCACAGAAACTATAAAAAAACAAGAAAAATGATTTTAGTATCAAAATAATGCTTATCTTTGCTGCGTGAAATATCAGTGATGTAATTCCGATTTATTAAGGATGTGTTTCACTTTCAATATGATAGATAAAAAATAACAATCAATAAAAACATTAAAACTATGACGAAGAAAAGATTATTACTATGTATGTTGGTGGCAAGCGTATTCATTACGTCTGCTTTATGCCTCAATGCATGCAAAAAGAATTCAGATGGAGATGTGGTACCCACTGAAGTAACAATACTGAGAGGTCAAGGGCACTCAGCACAATGCGGACATTGTGGTGATACAGTTTGGGACAGAAACTGGTATTGCAATGACCCTGAGGGTCCTCAATGGGACTTGTATGACTCTCGTGTTTTTCATCTCCATGAATATCTGGTTGGTGATACATGCGCACTTGTTAAAAAAGGCGGGTGGTGCCGTTATAATTTGAGACACCATAGACATGAAGTCTACTTTGAAGTAGGCGCTGATGGGAAAGACCACTATCAAGACGACTGGATTCATATTGGTGGTGGCGGCGGCGGTGAATAAACCTGTGCCAATTTAACGAAATGAGAACAACAAAAAACGAGGACAATGCATTGTCCTCGTTTTTTTATCCCGAAACCATAAACACTCGCGAGTCTTTCCACTTAGAATGACGTAACATCTCGTTGGTGAAGTGGGTGCGGCTTCTTGTTTTTTCCAAGAGTTCCTTCACCTTGTCGAACTGGCGTAACTCACGATAGATTTCCGGCAACTCAAGGTCGATTTGCTCGTCAGGATGTTTTTCAAGCAAGGCAAGAAGCCGCTTCAAATTGTCATTGAAGTCCTTGATGTTCTTGATGAACAGCTTCTCGCCTTCCAAAAGCATCCGACGGTTGCAATGCCATACGCCGAAACTCATGAAGCCATTAAGGAAATACTTCAAACGCACATATTGATGGTTACGGTGCAAGTCATTGTAGGCCCACCAAAGGAAACGACGCAGGTATATCTCGTTTTTGGGTTCGTAATGCGCCTTTTTCAAAAACGTCTTGTAATGGTTGATTAATGCCAGCTTGCCTTTGTTGTCGGAAAAACTGATGCCAAAGAAACGCCAGGTGTTCCAGGAATACACTTCAGCATCGGGTTTTTCAAAGGTGATGAACGGCTCTTTTGGATCCTCCACCCAAAAGACATGGCCACATGAAGGACACATGATCATCTTCTGCCTCGTGGTGATCAAGTTGTCGTTGAGCACCTTGCCATCGGAATACAAGATAGCCTGATTGACCATCTCGGCCTTCAGGATGCGACCTTCGAGCCAAGCCTGGCAATGCGGGCATTGGAAATAATATGAGTCATATTTCAGCATTCCTTGACAAGTTTTAGGCGGTAAAAGTAAGACTATTTTTCATTTCCTACCAAAATCGGCGGGAATTTCACCCCAAATTTCCGTCTTCCACTTCAAAATCGGTATCTCAATGGCGTTTTCATTCAGCCATTTCTCGGCACGTGCGATGAGTTCAAAAAGATATGCGTTTTTAGCGTTGGGCTCAAGCTTAGTCTTGCATTTCTTTTCTCGGATCCACTTCTGGGCATTGACCGAATCACTGTAGATGGGATATTGGATATGTTTCTGCTTCATCCAAGCCAAGGCGTGCACGATGGCCAAAAACTCGCCAATGTTGTTGGTGCCGTTCTCAAAGACAGGACTCTTGAACAAGTTGACCGTTGTGGCAGGTTGCGTGCCGAAATCGACAAAGACACCCTGATACTCCATCTTTCCTGGATTGCCAGCACAGGCTGCATCCACAGCGATGGAGGGACTGACAGGTTGTTCCTTTGCTTTCGAGAGGTCAATGGTGGGTGCCACATCCTTACCCCAATAGTTGTCGGGACCTTCCTGGAAAGCTGTCTCGGCACTCAAACGGTCAGGGAAACCTTTGTATTTGGCACCCTTGAAGCCCTCAATTGCCTTCTGACAAACTTCCCAACGGTCATAGACACCAGGGGCATGGCCAATCCACACCACATAAAACTTGTTCTTCGCCATGGAGGTAGTCGCAAAGTCCTCAGATTCCCAACGAGATATTCAAACCCTTGGCAGTATTCACCAAATCGCTGTCGATGGTAACGAGGTTAGGCTTGGAGATGGCTTCCTTCAGCGAAACTGCCACCAAGTCGGGATGATGGTAAGCCACCATCTGACCAAACTGCCCGTTGAGCACCATCTCGAAGGCCTTCACGCCAAACTCGGCCGACAAAACACGGTCGTACGCAATCGGCACGCCACCACGCTGCAGGTGACCCAAGGTGGTCTCACGCATATCGTGAGTAAAGCCTGCCGCCTTCATCTCCTCGATGAAACGACGACCTATGCCGCCCAGCTTCTTGTTCTCGTAGCCGATCTCGGTACTGATTTCATACACCTGCTGGCCGTCTTTGGGACGTGCACCTTCCGAAGCCACCACCACGGCGAAGCCACGGTCATGGTTGAAACGTTTTTCCAAACGTTCTTTCACGATATTGATATCGTAAGGGAATTCAGGCAACAAGCACACCTCTGCCCCACCAGCGATAGCAGAATGCAAGGCAATCCATCCCGCATCGCGGCCCATGACTTCAAGGACGAAGACGCGGTTGTGCGAGGCAGCAGTAGTTACGAGCTTGTCCACAGCCTCGGTGGCAATCTGCACGGCGGTCTGGAAACCGAAGGTGCATTCCGTGGAGGAGAGGTCGTTGTCGATGGTCTTAGGCACACCGATAATGTTCAGGCCCTTCTCGTAGAGTTTCTGCGAGATACGCTGCGAGCCGTCGCCGCCGATGCTGATGACTGCGTCGATGCCCATGTATTGCAGCTTGCGGAGCATCTCATCGCTGCGGTCTACAGTGGTCCAGGTGCCGTCGGCGTTCTTGATGGGCCAGCTGAACGGGCCGCCTTTGTTGGTGGTCTCGATGATGGTGCCGCCACGGAAGTGGATGCCGCGCACCGACTCGGGTGTCAGCCTGACGACCTCGGTGGGTTCCCACAGGATGCCGTTGTAGGCCTGTATGCTGCCGAGCACTTCCCAATCTTTCTCTTGGGCGGCTCTCTTGACGATGGCGCGGATTACGGCATTCAGGCCTGGGCAATCACCGCCACCGGTTAAAACTAATAGTCTTTTCATATTTGGATTTTATTTCTTGTAATAATGGTATCGCATGGAAAGCACTAATACGACAACAATTTCATCATGTATTTCGTATAGAATCCGATGTTCCTTGTTGATACGCCTCGACCAAACCCCACTCAAATCACCCGATAGCAGTTCAGGCTTACCAGTGCCAGTACGAGGGTGTTCTTCCATCTCTGACAACAGCCTTTGAATTTTTCTTTTCGTGGCTTCATCACCGTGTTGTTTCCACCAATCAAGATCTTTTTGTGCATCGGGAGTGAATTTCAGTTCCATACTTCCTCAGCCTTGATGGTCATACAATTGCCTTTCAAGAAATCCTCGCGACCGCGTTTAACCTTGGCAACGATTTCAGGGTCATAATCTTCAGCATCAGACTTCTGCTCTAGGATTTGTCCACCCATAGTAACAAATAGTTGCATCAGTTGCTGTAGTGCAGCATTATGCTTGTCGAACTGTATGGTCATTGTTTCCATAGCGAATTAATTTGTATTGGTTTCGCAAAAGTACTAATTATTTTCGAAAAATGAAACGTTTTGTCAAGATGGCAAAATTGTAGGGCTACCATACTATGACAGCCCTACAAATCATTTTCATTTCAAATTCAGCGCAATCTGCAGCTCATCCAATTGCTCCTGAGCAATCGGTGCGGGCGAGCCGCTCATCACGTCGCGGCCGGCGTTGTTCTTCGGGAAGGCGATGAAATCGCGGATGGAGTCGGCACCGCCGAAGAGCGAGCAGAGACGGTCGAAGCCGAAGGCCAGACCAGCGTGAGGCGGAGCACCATACTCGAAAGCACCCATCAGGAAACCGAACTGCTCCTGCGCCTTCTCATCAGTGAAGCCGAGGGTATGGAACATCTTGTTCTGCAAGGTGCGGTCGTGGATACGGATGGAGCCGCCACCGACCTCGACACCGTTCATTACGATGTCGTAAGCGTTGGCGCGAATGTCACCCCACTTCGTCGGGTCGTCAAGCAAGGCCTCGTCTTCTGGCTTCGGTGCGGTGAAGGGATGATGCATGGCGTAGTAGCGTTGCGTCTCTTCATCCCATTCGAGCAACGGGAAGTCGATGACCCACAGCGGCGCGTACACATCGGGGTTGCGCAGGCCGAGTTGGTTGCCCATCTCCAGACGCAAGGCGTTGAGTTGCACGCGGGTCTTCATGGCCTCGCCACAAAGGATGAGCATCAGGTCGCCAGGCTTGGCACCGAACTTGTCGACAATAACCTTCAGGTCTTCAGGCGTGTAGAACTTATCAACCGACGACTTGAATGTACCATCGGTGTTGTATTTGATGTAGACCATTCCGCCAGCACCCACCTGAGGACGTTTCACGAACTCGGTAAGGCTATCGAGTTGCTTACGGGTGTATTCCGAGCAGCCCTCAGCATTGATACCTACTACGAGGTCGGCATTATCGAAGAGGCCAAAGCCTTTGCCTTTCACCACGTCGTTGAGTTCCACGAACTTCATTCCGAAGCGGATATCGGGTTTGTCGGAGCCGTAGTATTTCATGGCATCGTGCCAGGTCATGCGCGGAAATTGGTCGAACTCAAGGCCCTTCATCTCCTTGAAGAGGTGCTTGGCCAAGCCCTCGAAAGTGTTCAGCACGTCCTCTTGTTCCACAAACGACATCTCGCAGTCGATTTGGGTGAACTCAGGTTGACGGTCAGCGCGGAGGTCCTCATCACGGAAGCAACGTACAATCTGGAAGTAGCGGTCCATGCCAGCCACCATCAGCAGTTGTTTGTACTGCTGCGGGCTTTGCGGCAGGGCGTAGAACTCACCCGGGTTCATACGGCTCGGCACCACGAAGTCACGAGCGCCCTCAGGCGTGCTCTTGATGAGCATCGGGGTCTCGATTTCGAGGAAATTGAGGTTGCTCAGGTAGTTGCGTACCAGCATGGCCATGCGGTGGCGCAGTTCGAGGTTCTTGCGCACGGGGTTACGACGGATGTCCAAATAGCGGTATTTCATGCGGAGGTCGTCGCCGCCATCGCTGACATCTTCGATGGTGAAGGGCGGGGTCTTGCTGCCGTTGAGCAGAGTGAAAGCATTCACTTTCAGCTCAATGTCGCCCGTCGGCATGTTCGGGTTCTTCGATTCGCGTTCGATGACGGTACCTTTGGCCTGAATCACAAATTCGCGGCCGAAGGTACGGGCCTGTTCCATGAGTTTAGGATCGCTGTTGCCATCCAGGAAAAGTTGGGTGATACCATAGCGGTCGCGGAGGTCGATCCACACGAGGGAGCCTTTGTCGCGTACGCGCTGCACCCAGCCTGCCAATGTCACTTCCTTGCCAGCGTCGGCAAGACGGAGTTCGCCACAAGTATGCGTTCTGTACATAATATCGGATTTAAAGATTTAAAATTCAAAATTCAAAATTCAAAGATTAAGATTAAAACTTGCAAAGATAGCAATTCATTTCGGAATGGTACGCAAGTAGGTTAGTTTTTATTATTTTTGCCCCGTGATTCGAAAATTGAAACATATTCTCATCGCAGCTGGCCTGTTGCTCACGGCCTTCCTCGTCCAGCGTTGCGCCAATGCGGTGGCTCCTACGGGCGGACCAAAGGATGAGCGACCTCCCGTGGTAGTTGAAGCTGTGCCCGAAAACCACAGTATCAACTTCATCGGGAAGAAGATAGAGATTACTTTCGATGAATACATCACCCTTGATAACGCCAACCAGAATGTGCTGATTTCACCCCCTTTGAGCGAGAAACCCGACATCAAACTCCATAATAAGACGGTCGTTGTCAAGTTTAAGGAAAACCTGACGCCCAACACGACCTACACCATCAATTTCGGCTCAACCATCAAGGACTTGCATGAGGGCAATGTATTCAAGGATTATGTCTATAGTTTCTCGACGGGCGACTTCATCGACACGCTCAGCATAGCAGGAAAGGTGCTCAATGCTGAAGACAAGAAACCTGTTGAAAACGCATACGTTTCCTTGTATGCCGCCGACCGCGAAAACCTGGATTCCTTGCCCCTGAGTGCTAAACCCAATTATATCACTAAGACCGACAAGGATGGCAATTTCAGTCTCCATGGTCTGGCTGACCAAAAATATCTTGTTTTCGCACTCAAAGATGTGAATTCCAACCTATATTTCGACCAACCTAATGAGGAAGTGGCATTTTTGGACACCTTAGTGCCTGCTTCGTATCCATGGACGGCTCCAAAGCCTCAACCTTTGGATACTACGGCGATTGACAGCACCTTATTATTGATGAATGAATCCATTCCGATAGCAGTAATAGATTCCCTTAAGGAAATCTCTTCGGATTCTACGCTTGTCATACCGAAAGATACTGTACCCCAACGCGTTTTCGACCAAAACGCCCTGAACCTTACTTTGTATATGTTCACTGAGGTGGATTCCTCTCAGGTGCTTTTGGAGAAGAAACTCATTGAAGAAGGACTGCTTCGCTTCGTGTTCCGCCATCCAGCCAAGGATGCCGTCATCATGACCCCGGAAATGCTGCCCGACACCTTCAACCTAATCCCTCTGCATTCTACTGCATACGACACGGTTTGGTGGTATTTCACACCCAATGTCAAAGACAGCCTATGGGTACAAGTAAAATACGACACATTAATTAATGATTCCTCACGCTATAGCCTGAAATACAAGGAACCTGGAGGCAACAATAGGCGTAAACGTGAAACCGAAAAGCTGAAAGTCAGCAATAATTTACTTGGTCGCAGTGGACTGATCCCCGGTGAGGATTTTATATTGAAATTCTCCGAACCCATCGTCACATACCAAATGCGTGATTCCGCCGTTTACAAATGCGACACCACCGTTTTTTATAACCGACTCGCTTTCGAGCCCGCTGATGAATATGGCACAAAATACCGTTTGACCTCACCCTTCTCAGCCGATTCAATCTACAGCTTCGAGATTCCCGACTCGGTGTTCTTCAGCATCCGAGGTCGTACCAACGATCCCATCAAAACTGATTTTCATGTATTAAAGGATGACGAATACGGTAACATCTACATCACTGTCATTCCGCCCGAGGGAATTATACAGGTCATCATGCAACTCACCGACGAGAACGGCAAAGTGCTGAAACAGGAAACCATCTCGCAGCAACAAGAGGTAATGTTCGAATACCTGATGCCCGCCAAATACAAACTCCGCGCCCTTTTAGACGCCGACGGCAATGGCAAGTGGAGCACAGGCAACTACCACCGCCACACGCTGCCCGAGACCGTTATCGAATACAAAGACCCACTTGAAATCAATGCCGGTTGGGACATCGACTTGGATGCGGTTTGGGATTTGAACCAGAAACCATGAACAACCCTCTGACAAATAAAAAACATCATGGGCGGATCATCGCCATATTGCTCATCCTTGTGGCAGGGCTGTTTCTCCAAAGTGGTTACATGAACGAGTACCCGACCCACGTTCACGCTTGGGCCGAGCAAGACCATTACGCTCTCGCCCTCGGGTTCATCAACAACGGCTTCGACTTCTTCCATCCTGAAACGATGATCTACAACAAACAGTTCCCTGGCTGGTGGAAAGAAGCCTACGACAACACCATCACCTCCGTCGACTTTCCCATCCATGAATTCAATGCCGCCCTGCTGATGAAGCTACTTGGCAATACCTCGCCTTGGGTGTTCCGCCTCTGGACCCTGTTTTGGGGCTTCCTTGGATTATTTTTCCTGTTTAAAGTCGCCTACCATCTCACCCATGAATGGATGAAGTCGGCTTTGGTCGTTGCCATTGCTTTAGGTTCACCGGTATATGCCTATTTTCTCAATGGGTTTCTCCCCGGCATTCCCGCTTTGTCTATGGGAATCATAGGATTATGGTTCTATCTAAAGTATTATGACAGCGGCCAAAGAAAGTATTTCCATCTCAGTATGGCCTTTCTTACCTTAGCCATGCTCATGCGCACTACCTTCGCTATTGAACTCATTGCCATCCTCTGTTTTGAGATGCTGCGTATCTTCCGAAAAGAAAGCACTTTCCTGGACAAACTGCCAAGCGTGCTCATCTCAGTAGCATTGTTCGTGGCCTATTTTCTCTGGAACAAACATTTGCGCAACCTTTACGGTACGCTCTTCTTGAATGAGTTGTTGCCCCCCGAAGACTGGCAAGACGCCAAAGAACTCATTGCTGACACTTATAATAAATGGACCTATCATTATTTCCAGAAGTTCCAATACTTTGTTTTCTACTTTATAGCATTGTCAGCGATTGTGGTAAGCCTTTACCGCTCAACGAAAAACAAAGAAAAGGCCAACGTTATTTCAAAAAAGCCCCTTCCTCTCTGGTGGCTACCGCTCATCGAAGTGTTCGGCTGCCTGCTCTTCAGCGTTGCCATGATGCAGCAACTACCTTTCCACGACTATTACCTCATCGACACTTTCTTCCTGCCCATACTGTTGCTAATCACCCTAACACTCAAAGCCTTGCCGAAGGCTGAAGAAACGCATTCCTTGGTATTGAGTGCTTTTCTGATAGGCATCATTTGCACTATAATGATTATCAACGCAAAAGCGACTCAAGTCGAGAGACGGGAAATGGAGAACCTGGCTTCCATCTCATACGAACATTATCAGGATGCCGACTTGCTGTTGGATTCCTTGAACATTCCTCGAGATGCCAAAATCCTTTGCCTGTACGGATATGCCCAAAACGGCCCCTTTATCCAGATGCAGCGAAAGGGTTACACGGTGATGACTCCCGACGACGAATTGTTGGAGGCCGCTTTTACGTGGGATTTCGACTACATCGTTGTAGAAAACGAGAAATACAAGACCTTCTTCAAAGATCGAAGCATTCCGTTATCGCGCCTGAAGCGTATCGGCGGTAATGACCACCTGAGCGTCTGCACCGCCGACAACAACTGGATTTATCAGGAATGGTGGCAGCTGATCTACCACTGATCTTACTCTACCGTCACCGATTTGGCCAAGTTACGCGGTTGGTCAACATTGCAACCTCGCATCACTGCGATATGATAGGCCAAGATCTGCAAAGGCACCGTAGCCAACAAAGGTGAGTAGAGGCATTCCGTCTCGGGAATCTCAATCACATAATCAGCCATGCGGCGAGCCAACACATCCTTCTCACTCACTACAGCAATGATTTTGCCGTTGCGTGCTTTTACCTCCTGGATATTACTGAGCACCTTTTCGTAAGTGCTGTGGTTGGTGGCAATGAAAACCACAGGCATATCCTTATCAATCAATGCAATAGGGCCATGCTTCATCTCGGCTGCAGGATAACCTTCGGCATGGATGTAAGAAATTTCCTTGAGTTTCAAGGCACCTTCAAGCGCCACAGGGTAGTTCTGCAAACGGCCAAGATACAGCATATTGCGAACATCTTTATACTTCTCAGCAATGTCTTTCACATGGCCACTATGGTCGAGCGTCCACTGAATTTTTTCTGGGATGCGGTCAAGTTCCTGGATGAACTCAAGACGTTCCTCGTCTTTCATCGAGCCTTTCAACTCTGCGAGACGCAAGGCCAACATAGCCATCACCGTTACCTGCGAGGTGAAGGCTTTGGTGGAGGCCACACCGATTTCCGGACCGGCATGGGTATAGATACCCGCATCGGTGGCCCTTGAAATGGACGAGCCAATGACATTACAGATACCCAGTACCACGGCGCCTTTATCCTTGGCCAACTGGATGGCAGCAAGTGTGTCGGCGGTCTCACCCGACTGCGAAACGGCAATCACCACATCATGGGGCGTGATGACAGGGTCACGATAACGGAACTCGGAGGCATATTCAACCTTAACACGGATTTTGGCCAACTTTTCTATCATGTAACTACCCACGAGACTGGCGTGCCACGAAGTGCCGCAAGCCACAAAGACAATGTTGTCGGCATAAAGCAGTTGCTTCTCATATTGAAGTATGCCGCCAAGACGCACCGTGTTGGCCTCGGGATGCAGACGGCCGCGCATGGTGTCGCGAACGATGGTAGGCTGCTCATAAATCTCCTTCATCATGAAATGGTCGAAACCTGCCTTCTCAATGGAATCGAGATTCATCTTCAGCTCCTGAACATACGGTATGGCCTCCACATCCTGAATGGTCTTGATGTGAAGTTCCTCACCCAACTTGATGCGCACAACCTGTTCATCCTCAAGATAAACGACTTTTTGGGTGCGACCCACAATTGGGGTAGCGTCGGAAGCGATGTAATACTCTCCATTGCCGATGCCAATCACCATTGGGCTTCCTTTTCGGGCGGCAATCAGCTCGTCGGGGTGACCTTTTTCCACAAGGGCGATAGCATAGGCACCCACCACATGGTTCAAAGCGATGCGCACTGCCTCAAACAAATCGACATGTTCGCTTTGCTGAACATCCTCGATGAGGTTGGTGAGCACTTCAGTATCGGTCGACGATTTGAAGGTGAAGCCACGTTTTTCCAGCTCCTTGCGCAAGCTCAAATAGTTTTCGATAATGCCGTTGTGAATCAGGGCGATGTTGCCCGACTGTGAGCGGTGGGGATGCGCGTTCACCTCGTTAGGCTCGCCATGGGTGGCCCAGCGCGTATGTGCTATGCCGATGTGCCCGCTGACATCCTTAGAAGAAGCGAAGGCCTCCAAATCGGAGACCTTGCCTTTAGTTTTATAGACATTGAGTTCGTTTGCCTCATTGAGCAGTGCCACACCGGCGCTGTCGTAGCCACGATATTCGAGGCGCTTCAAGCCTTCAATGAGGATAGGATAGGCCTCTTGACGGCCCACGTAAGCAACTATTCCACACATATTAGTCCTTGTTAAAAGGCGCAAAAATATGTGTTTGGAAAAAACGATGCAAGAATTTTTTCAATTAATTGAACAAATCCTTCACATCGGGAACCTGCTGGGCAGCCTCAGAAGCTTCGAAATAAGGTTTCTTTTCGAAGCCAAACATCCCTGCTATGATGCTGTTGGGGAAGCGGCGGACACTGGTGTTGTAGTCACGAGCCATTTCGTTGAATTCCTTTCTGGCATTGGCGATGGCATTCTCACAACTCTCGAGCTGAGACTGAAGGTCAAGGTAGTTTTGGTTGGCTTTCAGGTCAGGATACTGCTCAACGGTGACCAGCAAGCGAGAAAGTGCGCTCGACATCTGATCTTGAGCTGCTTGGAAAGTCTTCAAACTCTCTTCGGTAAGATTGTTGGCATCAAGGGTGACCGAGGTGGCTTTTGCTCTGGCTTCGACCACAGCCGTCAAGGTACCAGCTTCATACTCAGCATAGTTCTTCACCGTAGCAACGAGATTGGGAATCAGGTCGGCACGTTTCTGATACGCCGTTTGCACATTTCCGACAGCCTTCTCGACAGATTCTTGTTTGGAGACCAATCCATTGTAAATGCCCAAGACCCATACTACTAACAAGATCAAAAGGCCAATGATTACGATAATTCCTTTTTTCATAATGCGTAAATTTAGTGTGAAACTTTAGTCATATTGATTAACGGCCACAAAGGTAAGGATTTTTTTTGTATTTTTGCAGTTTATATACAGCTAATCAACTTATTTTTCAAATGACTGATAATCAACATAAAAACGATAATAACACTATTGAAGGCCAATTATTGAACAGAGGATGTAGCCTCCCCGAGGAGTATGTCCCAGGACAAAAAGTGCTTTCCTGCGGTCGATGCAAGCTGAACCAATTTGATTGGTTGAAAGATTATGAGAATCAGGAAATTACTGAGAATATTTGCCTTGCGGAAGTGCGGTTCAAGAACGACCGGAAAGACTATTTCACCTATCCCGAAGACTTGAATCTTGAAGTGGGCGAACTGGTTGCTGTTGAAGCTGCTATTGGGCACGACATTGGCATCGTTACCTTGCTGGGTGAAATCGTGAAGCGACAGCTGAAGCGCAAGAAATACCGCACCCCCATCAACGAGATGAAGAAAATCTACCGTCGCGCCCGCGTCAACGACGTGGAGAAATGGCTTTCTGCCATCAAGTTGGAAAACAACACTTTGGCACGCACACGCACCATTGCCGAGAACCTCGGATTGGAGATGAAACTCAACGATGTGGAATACCAAGGCGACAAGACAAAGGCTATTTTCTACTATACCGCCGATGGCCGTGTTGACTTCCGCGAACTTATCAAGAAACTGGCGGAAGAGTTCCATATCAGAATCGAGATGCGCCAAATCGGCGTGCGTCAGGAGTCGGCCAAACTGGGCGGCCTCGGTTCATGCGGTCGCGAGCTGTGCTGCGCCTCTTGGATCTGCGATTTCCAGTCGGTGACCACCAACGTGGCCCGCGTGCAGCAACTCTCCCCTAACCCCCAGAAACTCGCGGGGCAATGCGGCAAGCTGAAATGCTGCCTCAACTTCGAATACGAAGCTTATGTCGAAGCATTGAAAGCCTTCTCCGACCCCAATATCGTACTGCATTTTGAAAGCGGTGATGCCATTCACCAAAAAAACGATGTCTTCCAAGGCATCATGTGGTATTCTTACACCGACGACAAAAGCAACATCATGGCTATCCCCGTCGACAAAGTGAAGGAAATCATCGCGACAAACCGAAAAGGACAAAAACCTGCCAAGTTGGAGGACTTCGCCATCACAATGGAAGCCCATACCAACACGAACGAAGGCTATGGAGAAGCCGACCTTAAGAAAATGAGTGACTAAACGCACAAAAGTATGAAAAAAGGAATCCATTGGATATTAGGAATCTGTGTCATGCTGGTTTTGGCCTCATGCGCCAACGACTCGTTCAACAAGCGCGTGGTCATCCCTGAAGCCGAATGGCGGCAAGAAAACAGGATAGCCCTTGATGCGGATATCTACGACACCATTAGCAGTTACGTCTTTGGCATCGGTCTACGTCATCTGGAAAACTACCGCTACAGCAACCTTTTTGTATTCCTCCATACCCGTATGCCCAATGGTAACATCACCCACGACACCATTGAATGTACGCTCGCTACTCCTGAAGGAAAGTGGTTGGGCAAAAGCAGCGGCAGTATGCGTGATATGGTCATTCCCTTGAACAACAACCTGAAGTTCCCCCTCTCGGGACAATACCATTTCGAAATCGAGCAAGCCATGCGCGAGCCCGTACTGAAAGGCATCTCTGACATCGGATTATTCATTGAAAAACAATAATATATGTATAATAGAAAGAAAAAAGCGAAATCTACGGGTAATCCATCGAAAGCCATCCGAAACCTTTGGATTATCTTTGGCTCTCTTTTGCTCCTTACCATCCTGTTCTTCATCTGCGTGGCTACCGGAATTTTCGGAACCATGCCAAGTTTTGAGGAACTGGAAAACCCGCAGACCAACCTTGCCACCGAAATCATCTCCAGCGACGGTAAAATACTGGGTTCCTATTATGTGGAAAACCGCTCGAATGTACGCTATTCGGAGTTGTCGCATTATATGCCTGAAGCCTTGATCAGCATTGAAGACGAGCGTTTCACCGAACACTCCGGCATCGACGAGAAGGCCCTTTTCCGTGTGGCTTTCGGTGTGCTTACGGGTCGGAAAAAAGGCGGTGGTAGTACCATTACCCAACAGCTGGCGAAAAACCTGTTCCCTCGTGGCGAGAACCTCAGCACCCCAAAACTCGTCTTGCGCAAGTTCCAAGAATGGATTACCGCCACCAAATTGGAGCATAATTATTCCAAGGAAGAGATTGTAGCCATGTATCTGAACACGGTGGCCTTTGGTCACAATGCATACGGTATCAGGTCGGCAGCCAAGACCTTCTTTGACAAGAAACCCAGTGAGATGACCATCGAGGAATGCGCTTTGATGGCCGGCGTCGTCAACGCTCCCACCCGATATAGTCCTGTCCGCAATCCTGAAAACTCTTTGGGCAGACGTAATCTGGTGCTCAAAAAGATGGCTGAAAATGGTTTCATCACCGATTCCGAATGTGACTCCATCTCGCAAATCCCGATTGACATGTCACATTTCAATGTGATGGACCACAACACTGGACAAGCCACCTATTTCCGTGAGTTTCTGAGAGGACAGCTCAATGAATGGGCTAAAAACACCATCCGTCCCGACGGCAGATCCTACAACATCTATCGCGACGGCTTGCGCATCTATACCACCATCGACTCCCGGATGCAGCATTATGCCGAAGAAGCCGTCAAGGAGTTCATGGGTAAAGAGTTACAGCCTATGTTCTACAAGCATTGGAAGGGGGTCAAGAATGCACCGTTCTCCAATGTGACAGCCGATGAAATCGATCATATCCTTGAGACTTCGATGAAACGAACCGACCGTTACCGTTCGCTGAAAAACGCGGGCATGTGCATGGACTCCATCAAAGCCGTGTTCAATCGTCCCGTCCCGATGACTGTTTTCTCATGGGATGGCCCCATCGACACGGTGATGACCCCGATGGACTCCATCCGTTACTACAAGTGGTTCCTGCAGACCAGCTTGGTCTCCATCGAGTCGCATACGGGCCACGTCAAAGCCTACGTGGGCGGTTTGGATTATCGGTTCTTCAAGTACGACCACGTCACACAAGCCCGACGTCAAGTAGGTTCCACCTTCAAGCCTTTCCTTTACTCTTTGGCTATGCAGGAAGGCGAGTACACCCCTTGCACCAAGATCCCCAACATTCCCTACAACATCCAACTTGCCAACGGACAGTTCTGGTCACCAGGCAATTCAGGTGGCGGTGGCGGTGAAATCACGCTGAAAAACGCCTTAGCTCAGTCAAACAACTGGATCTCAGCCTATCTGATGAACCAATTCGGCCCCGAGGCGGTCATAGGCATGGCTCGTCGTTTGGGTGTGGAATCGCCCATCGACCCTGTGCCTTCTATCTGCTTGGGTGTCTGCGACTTGAAACTCATCGAGATGGTTGGAGCCATGAGCACCTTCGCCAACCAAGGCGTTTACATCAAGCCCATGTTCATCACACGTATCGAAGACAAGAACGGCAATGTCATCCAACGCTTCAGTCCCGAAGAATCGGAGGCCATGAGCGAAGTGACTGCCTACAAGATGGTGGAACTGATGAAAGGCGTGGTGCAAAGCGGCACAGGTATCCGCCTGCGTTCTTCCTACGGGTTCACCAACCCCATCGCAGGTAAGACGGGAACCACACAGAAAAACAGCGATGGCTACTTCATGGGCATCACTCCTGATTTGACCACAGGCGTATGGGTCGGTGCTGAAGACCGTAGCGTGCACTTCCGTTCGACCCGTTTGGGACAAGGTTCCCATACGGCATTGCCTATCTGGGCCATATACATGAAGAAAGTCTACAACGACAAGAGCCTGAACATCAGCAAAGGCGACTTCCCGAAGCCATACGCGCCCGGCGTAGACTTAGACTTTAACTGCTGGCAATACGACAACGACGAACACGACGAATATATCGACGAGTTCTAATTTAATGATGAATGCTGAATGAAGAATGCTGAATGTGGTGTCATTCATAATTCAGCATTCCTAATTCATAATTGAACAACCATGACTTCAAACTTTGTAGATTACGTCAAGATATTCTGTCGCTCGGGTAAGGGCGGTGCGGGATCGTTGCATTTCAGGAGAGAGAAATATATCCCGAAAGGCGGTCCTGACGGCGGCGACGGCGGTCGTGGCGGCGATGTCATCCTGCGCGGCAATGCCCAGCTTTGGACCTTACTCCACCTGCGCTACACCAAACACGTATATGCAGGCGACGGCGTGCCTGGCGGCAAGAACCAGCTCACAGGAGCTGCAGGCGATGATGTTTTTATCGACGTTCCTTTGGGGACTGTGGCCTATCGTGCCGAAGACCATACCATGATGGGCGAGATCACCGAGGACGGACAGACCGTTGTGCTGCTCAAAGGTGGTCGCGGAGGCAAAGGCAACACCTTCTTCAAGACAGCCACCCTGCAGGCGCCCAAGTTTGCCCAACCCGGCGAGCCCAACCAAGAAGAATGGATCACTCTGGAACTAAAGCTGTTGGCAGACGTCGGTCTGGTCGGTTTCCCCAACGCAGGTAAGTCCACCTTGCTTTCGGTCGTTTCGGCCGCCAAGCCTGAGATTGCCGACTATCCCTTCACTACTTTGGTACCCAACCTCGGCATTGTCAGCTATCGCGGTCACCGCAGCTTCGTCATGGCCGACATTCCAGGTATCATCGAAGGCGCTGCAGAAGGTAAAGGATTGGGTATTAGATTCTTGCGTCATATCGAAAGAAACTCCACCCTTTTGTTTATGGTGCCCGCCAACACGGAGGATGTGAAGAAAGAATACGACATCCTGCTCAACGAATTAAAGAAATACAATCCCGAGCTGATGGATAAAGACCGCATCTTGGCCATCACGAAATGTGATTTGGTCGACGAAGACGCCATCAAAGAAATCAAGAAGCACCTGCCCAAGAAGATTCCGCATATCTTCATCAGCTCCGTCGCCAACCAAGGCATCACCGAACTGAAGGACCTGATTTGGCTGACGCTGAATAAGGGTGACAAAGGGGAAGATTGGTAAAAACGCAACCTATGGAAAGCCTCTCCTCCATCGACTCCCAACTTTTCCTTTTCCTCAACGGCCTGCACGTCGATTGGATGGACAAGGTCATGGTGCTTGTCACCGATATGTGGATGTGGTTTCCGTTATACCTATTATTAATATACTGGGCTATTAAGCAATACGGCAAACGTTGCTGGTGGGTCTTTTTGGCCCTTGGAATCGTGGTGCTCTGCACCGACCAATTGGCTTCCCATGTATGCAAACCTGTCTTTCATCGCTTAAGACCTTGCTATAATGTTGATTTTCAAGATTTAATATACCTTCCCAAAGGCATGGCGGGTGGAAGATACGGTTTCGTTTCCTCTCATGCCGCCAATACTTTTGGCGTGGCCGCTTTCCTTACACCTGTGCTTCGAAAATACCGCCCATGGCCAGCTATCATGCTGTTTCTTTGGGCTTTCATCTCAAGTTACAGCCGCATTTATATTGGCTATCATTATCCTGGAGACATCCTTTGCGGAGCTTTGTTAGGAATACTAATAGGACTAATCCTTTGGAAGGTATTTCAGTTGGTTGTCGTCAGAAAAATCTGGAAATCAGAATAATGAGCCCATTGTAGGTGTCGATTTCCCATCGTTGAAGACCACTTTGATGGTTGAGGAAGGCTCAATACCACAAAGTGAGGCCAATTTGGCTTTGTTCAAGGCGAGTTCAAGATAGCCGTGCGTTCCGAAGATGGCTACCAAATCCACCACATCGACATCGAGATAGCTGTCGGAAATCTCATCCACGGTGTAGAGGTCGCCTTTCACCATGATGGTGAAGTCGCGGCCACGGCGTTCCCGTTCAAACAATTCCTTGGAGATATTGGTGATCAGGTTGTCGTAGGAGTCGATGTGCATCACCACACCCTCGATGGTATTGTCGCGAGCCACGGCACAGAAAGCACCGCCAGGATTAAGCTTCAGACGAGGCTCACCGATATTGGATAGCGGCTCTCCGTTGGCAATCATCACGGCCACTTTGGCGAAACGGTCACGGGTGGCAAAGGTGAAAAAGTCGGTGTCCTGCATCACGTCGATGCAAACAGCTTCTTCATATTTCCCGTCAAGGATATGGCTGAAGATGCCGTTGTCGGTCGAGATGAAATATTGTCCCTCGGCCTTCACCACCACATGCGGGCATTCCATCGACTCAATCGTGTCGACCGCAATGATGTGAATCGTCCCGGGAGGAAAGCATCGGAAGCAGTTTTTCAGCGTAAAACCCGCTTGCGAAACATTAAAAGGTTCGATTTCATGCGTAACATCAACAATGGTCGCTGTCGGAAGCATGGACAGAATGGTGCCCTTTACCGCTGCAACATAATAATCCTTTTTCCCCCAATCGCTTGTTAATGTGATAATTGCCATCGTTACGCTATGACCTTTCAGTGATTTTGCAAAAGTATATCATTTATGTCAATTCTAAGGTAGGTTTTTGAAAAAAAATCTTCATTATTTTCAATCTGTCATTGCGGGGAGCGAAACAACTGAAAAATAGTCTATCTTTGCACCTAAATTATATTAGAGATGGCAGAGCAGATCCTCCAAATAGAAAATGTTGACCCGAAGGAACTCCATGGTCCCAATGACAAATACCTGGAGCTGGTGAAAAGCATGTTCCCCAAGTTGAAAATCATTGCGCGCGGTGACTTTGTGAAGGTGATAGGCGACGATGATGAGATTGAGTATTTTGTCAGCCGTTACGAGACCTTAATGGTGCAACTGGAGCGTTTCGGCAAACTCACCGCACAGACCGTAGAGGATGTGATGATGGCAGCCACCGACAGTGAGTTACAACAGAAGATGTCGGAGAGCGATGTGTTGGTCTTTGGGCGCAGCGGCGTGCCCGTCAAAGCCATTACCACCAACCAGAAACGTATGGTGACAGCCTCGGAGCAAAAGGATTTGGTTTTTGCCATCGGTCCCGCCGGTACGGGCAAGACCTATACCGCAGTTGCTTTGGCCGTCAGAGCCTTGAAAGCCAAACAAGTACGAAGAATTATCCTCACCCGCCCTGCGGTCGAAGCCGATGAACATCTCGGTTTTCTGCCTGGCGACCTGAAAGACAAACTCGACCCTTATCTGCAACCGCTTTATGATGCCTTGCGTGACATGATACCGTCTTCAAAACTAGATGGTTATCTTGAAGACCACACTATCGAGATTGCGCCTTTGGCTTTTATGCGCGGCCGCACCCTCGATCATGCCTTCGTCATCCTCGACGAGGCACAGAACGCCACGCGCAGCCAGCTGAAGATGTTCCTCACCCGCATGGGTCGTTCAGCCAAGTTCATCGTCACCGGCGACATCACCCAAATCGACCTGCCGCCCAAGACACCCTCGGGATTGCCTCAAGCCATGGAGGTGTTGAAAGACGTGCGCGGCATCGAATTTATCTACCTGGACGACAAGGACGTGGTGCGACACAAGCTCGTGACAGACATTATCAATGCCTACAAGAAACACCACGAAGAAGAGACACGCTCCGATGCCCCGCCATCAGTCACGGAAAATCCAGAGAATTAATAAGCTCACTTTACTCTCAATGCGCCTCCAACCAGTTGGCGCCAGTGTTCATCTCTACCACCACGGGCACGGAAAGTGGCAAAGCATTCACCATCTTATCCTGAACGATGGATTTCAGCGTATCAAGCTCGTCGAGATGCGCGTCAAAAACCAATTCGTCGTGTACCTGCAAGATCATCTTCGACTGCATCTTCAAGCGTTCCAGTTCCTGGTGGATGCCAATCATAGCTATCTTGATCATGTCGGCGGAGCTGCCTTGGATGGGCGCGTTGATGGCGTTGCGTTCGGCGAAGCCACGCACCACGCTATTCGCGCTGTTGATGTCGCGCAGGTAACGGCGGCGACCTAAGATAGTCTCGGCATAGCCGCGTTCCCTGGCCAAGGCGATGCTGCGGTTCATGTATTCCTTGATGCCCGCATATTCCTCGAAGTATTTCTTGATGATGTCGGCGGCCTCGCTGCGCGAGAGCTCCATGCGCTCGGCCAGACCGAAGGCCGACATGCCGTAGATGATGCCGAAGTTGACGGCCTTGGCGCGGCTGCGTTGCTCCTTAGTGACCTGATCCATGGGCACATGGAACACTTTGGCCGCCGTAGCGGCATGGATATCATGACCGAGGTTGAAGTCGTTCACCATGGCAGGGTCTTGACTCAAATGGGCGATGATGCGCAACTCGATCTGGCTGTAGTCGGCGGCAAGCAACGTGTATTGTGGATTGCGTGGCACGAAGGCACGGCGAATCTCACGGCCTTGGGCGGTGCGTACAGGGATGTTCTGCAAGTTGGGATTGTTGGAGCTTAAACGCCCCGTGGCAGTGACAGCCTGGTTGTAAGAGGTATGAATGAGACCATCCTTAGGATTGACCAAAGCCGGCAGCGCATCCAGATAGGTCGACTTCAGCTTGGTGAGCGAGCGGTAGTCCAGAATCATCTGGATAATGGGGTGCTTGTGTGACAGTTTCTGCAGCACATCCTCGCCTGTGGCATATTGTCCCGTCTTGGTTTTCTTGGCTTTCTCGTCGATGCGTAGGCGCTCGAAGAGGATTTCGCCTAACTGTTTTGGCGAGGCGATATTGAAGGGCATACCAGCGGCTTTATAGATCTCTTCCTCAATCTTCCGTATCTCAACGCCAAAGGCCTCGCTGATTTGTTGCAGGTTCTCCGTGTCGATGCGTACGCCGTTGGCTTCCATGCGGCTGAGCACAGGCACCAGTGGCATCTCAATCTCATAGAACAGCTTCTCCACGCCGTTTTCCTTCAGCAGGGGCAACAGCTTCTCATAGAGTTGCAAAGTGATGTCGGCATCCTCGGCGGCATATTCCTTAACTAAATTCACTGGCACCTCGCGCATGGTCTTCTGCATACGACCTTTGCCAATCAAATCTTCAATCGGGATGGTGAGATAGTTGAGGTAGACCTCGGCGAGATAGTCCATATTGTGGCGTTGCTCGGGCTCGAGGAGATAATGCGCCAGCATGGTGTCGAACATCGGACCTTTCACGCGGATGCCGTATTGTGCCAGCATAGAGATATCGTATTTCAGGTTCTGCCCGATTTTCAGGATGGTTTCGTTCTCGAACAAAGGCCGCAGCAGCTCCAGCTTCATCTGGCAAGCCTCTCGCTCGGCGGGCATCGGTAGGTACCAGGCCTCATGCGCCTTGATGGCAAAAGAGAGTCCCACCAAATCGGCGGAATACACGTCGATGTTGGTCGTCTCGGTATCGAAGACGAATTGTTGCTGCTTGGAAAGCAATTCCACCAAAGCTTTGATGTCGGCTTCGGTTTCCACCAGTTTATAATCATGCGGCACGGTCTTGGCCGAGTCCTTGTCGGAGAACTCCAACAGGCCGCTATTGTCGCCTTGGTTGAAAAGGTCGAATTGTCCGGA
>JAEEGL011364398.1_pt1 | contig 24423 bp, 24 predicted proteins | sample 9134231 | NCBI WGS metagenome assembly JAEEGL01 (sample SAMN16246548, study PRJNA631951) | gut metagenome | biome: gut microbiome; feature: rumen; material: fiber-attached | host: Bos | place: Iran: Karaj | collected 2018-10
GACTAAAGTAAAAGATGACGGAATTGATCTTAAATCCAAAGAAAAAGAATTTATTATAGAAAAAAATAAGAAAGTAGAATTATCAACACAATTAATGGATCATAATGAATCAGTTATAATAGAATGGTATTAATATATAATCAAAATAATTGGAATATTAAAGTGATACATGTAAAAAAAATACTAAGTGAAGTTACTTAGTATTTTTTGTTAATCCAGATAATCCATTTATTACAAGATTATAATTTAATTCTACAATTTTATCAAAAGAAATTACTTTTTTATCGTTTACCCAAGCTTTGTATAAAGATAGAGTAGTGTAGATAAAATGTTTTTTTATTAATCTTAGCCCTTTCAGATAATTCTTTAACTGTAATATTTTCAAAGTTCTTATCAAGAAAAATTAAATCAATTGATATGGTAACTAGTTTGAAAGGAAATGAATAAGTATATAAAATAAAAAGACTTGACAAATAATTATGATAATAGTAAATTTTTAATAAGGAGGCAAATAGTATGATTAAATCAATTAATATACAATTTAATTATTACTATTATGTATGGAAAAAATTTAACCATACATTATTTGCCGTGTAATAATAATATATATAAATAGTTAGGCACATGTATGGTTTTTCATACATGTGTTTTTTGTTTATATAAAAGGAGGTGAATAATTAGTAGATAATAAAAAAGCGTAGATTGATAATAAGTAGTATATTTTTATTAAAAAATAGAGAGTTAAGGGATGGTGGAACTTAACAAATAATTATATATGAATTACATATCATGAGCTTTGTTCGGTTGCGCGTTATAGCTTTGAGTGTATGAAGCAGTTCATAAAGTAAGGTGGTACCGCGAGTTTTTCGTCCTTACATTATGAACTTTTTTTGTTTATTGACATAAAATGCATAAAGGAGGAATAGATAATATGTCAGAAATAAAGTTTTATAAACATGAACAAATACCTATGGAGATGCATAAGGTTAAAATAGTTCAACAACTACATTTATTACCAGTAACTGATAGATTAAAAAAAATAAAAGAAGCAGGATTTAATACATTTCAGTTACATAATAAAGATATCTTTTTAGATATGCTTACTGATAGTGGAGTTAATGCTATGAGTGATAAAATGCAAGGAGCAATGATGATAGCCGATGATGCATATGCCGGCTCAGAAACATTTTATAAAATGAGAGATAAATTAGAAGAAATATTTGGTATAAAAAATTGTTTACCAGCTCATCAGGGCAGAGCTTGCGAAAATATTCTAGCAACTAGATTTGTAAAGCCAGGAAATTGCGTAATAATGAATTATCATTTTACAACAGCAAAAGCCCATATCACTAGACTTGGAGGACACGTAGAAGAATTAGTAAAAGAAGAAGGTTTAGTTTCTAAAAGTAATTTACCATTTAAAGGAGATATTGATTTAAAGAAAGTAAAAGAATGTATAAAAAAAGAAGGGGCAGATAATATTTCTTTTATGAGAATAGAAGCTGGAACAAACTTAATAGGAGGACAACCAATATCATATAAAAATATGAAAGAAGTTACTGATATAGCTAAAAAGAATGGAATTATTACAGTTCTAGATGCTTCTTTATTACAAGATAATTTATATTTTATAAAGATAAGGGAAAACTCTATGAAAAATAAAAACATTAGAGAAATTACAAGAATGATTGCTGATTTATTTGATATTATTTATTTCAGTGCTCGTAAGTTCGGTTTTGCAAGAGGTGGGGCAATACTAGTAAGAGATGATGATTTATTTCATTCAATGGAAGACTTAGTTCCTATGTTTGAAGGTTTCTTAACTTATGGAGGAATGTCTGTCAAAGAAATGGAAGCAATGACTGTTGGTTTTGATGAAACAATGGATATGGATGTTATAAGTCAAGGACCACAATTTATTGATTATTGTGTAAAAAGATTAGATGAATATGGAGTTCCTGTTATTACTCCAGCAGGAGGTTTAGGAGCACATTTGGATGCTAGTAAAATATGTTCCCATATACGACAAGAAGAATATCCAGCCGGAGCCTTAGTATGTGCTCTATACCTATGTGGAGGAATACGTGGAATGGAAAGAGGAACACTATCAGAAGAAAGAGAACCTGATGGAAGTGAAAGACTAGCTTCTATGGAACTAGTACGATTAGCGTTTCCAAGAAGAGTATTCACTTTATCACAAACAGAATATGTAATTGATAGAGTTAAATGGTTATATGATCATAGAGATATGATAGGAGGACTAAGGTTTATTCATGAACCAAAAACACTACGTTTTTTCACAGGAAAATTAGAACCAATAGGAGATTGGCCAGAAAAATTAGTAAAAGCATATGAAAAAGACTTTGGAATAGATCAGTAATAATAGTATAATAACTAATATTAAAAGGAGAAATAAATATGAAATTTATTATTCAAAAAGAGATATTTGATAAAATTGATTATTTATTTATAGGAGTTGTAGTGGCAAAAGGAATTGATAATTCTAAAAAATATCCTATAATAGACAAATTATTAGAAGAATCTATTTCTATCGCAGAAAAAAATTCTTAGGTAAAAAAGTAAAAGAAGGTAAAGTTAAATCAATTGGTATTTCAAATTTCTATGGAGAAAGATTAGATAATTTATTAAATCATGCTGAAATTAAACCTGCAGTTACTCAAGTAGAAACTCATCCATATTATCCACAAACTGAAATGAAAGAAAAACTAAATGAATATGGAACTAAAATTCAAGCATGGTATCCATTAGGAGGCAGAGGTAATGATTCAGTATTAACTGAAGATATAATTAAAGATTTAGCTAATAAATATGGAAAAAGTCCAGCTCAAATAATACTTAGATGGCATAATCAAAAAGGTGTTATAGAAGAATCATTAACTAATTATTTAAATGATAATTATACAAGCATATCAGATATGAAGTCATACGTTTCAAAATATTCGTGGGTAACATTTGATGAATCTACTAAATCAGCAACAATAACTAGTATAGAAAATTTTGTCAAAGAATGTAAAAATGCTACAAAAGATGTAGGCGCATTTGATGATTTAAATAAAAAACAAGCAGAAAACTATGTTTTTGGTAATAACAAAAATGATGCATTACATTTTGATACGATTATTAGTAATTTATTAAATAAAAATGATTATTCTTCTTATTCTGATTATAATTCTAGTTACGCTAATGATTACAAATCCGATCTATCAAATAAAGATGATTTAGGTAACAAATCAATTGTAAGGCAAAATATGTATAATCCAATGTATTATCTAACAGATTATTATGATGGATATAAAACATCTAAAATTGCTACTAACTGGAGAATTAGATCAGGTATTACTCAAGGAGATACTGCTCTTGTTACAGAAATGAACTTAGCTCTTGCTTTAGAAAGTTATGGTAATACAAATGTTGATTTTGAAACAGTATGGAACCAAGGTCATACTCAAGCAGAAAGAACAGGTGATTCAACAACTAACTTTATAACTTGGGTAAATGAAAGTATGAAATAATTAAAACTGAGAGAAATCTCAGTTTTAAAATGTTCGGAATGTTTCATCTTCCGAAAATACAAAGTGTCTCATAGTCTAGGATCCATGTGTTGCGAGTTGAATGGTGAGTCAAACCGCAATCAAAGCAAGAAACAATTAAGAAATAAAAAAATTAGAAAAAGCTAATCTTTTAATATGATATAATGTATTTAATAGGTGATGAATATGAAGTATCGTAAGGATAAATATGGAAATGAAGTATCAGTATTAGGTTATGGTTGTATGAGATTTACTAGTAAAGGAATGAAACTAGATTATAATAAAGCCGAAAAAGAAATCTTAGAAGCTTATAATAATGGTGTTAACTATTATGACACTGCTTATATCTATCCTGGTAGTGAAGAATTACTAGGTAGAGTATTAGATGAACATAAAATCAGAGATAAAGTATATATTGCAACTAAGCTTCCACATTACATGATTAAAACTAGTAAGGATATTGAAGAAAAGTTTAACGAAGAATTAAAAAGACTAAGAACTGATCATATTGATTACTATTTAATGCATATGTTAACTGATATTAAATCTTGGGAAAGATTAAAAGAACTTGGTATAGAAGAATGGTTAGAAGAAAAAAAGAAATCTGGAGCTATAAGACAAGTGGGATTTTCATATCATGGTAACTCGGATATGTTTTGTAAGTTAATAGATAGTTATAATTGGGATATTTGTCTAATTCAATATAATTATTTAGATGAGAATTCTCAAGCTGGTAAAACAGGATTACATTATGCTGCAAGTAAAGGTATTCCTGTTAATATCATGGAACCACTAAGAGGAGGAAGATTAGTAAATCAATTACCTGATAAAGCAAGAAAGCTATTTAAAGAAAATGATAAAAAGATGAGTCCAGCAGAATGGTCTTTTAGATGGCTATGGAACCAAAAAGAAGTTTTATGTGTGCTTTCTGGTATGAATTCATTAGAAATGGTCAAAGAAAACACTTCATTTGCTGATAAGGCTGAAATAGGTGAATTTACTGAAGAAGATCATGAGTTATTAAAAGAAGTAGTAAAAGCAATAAATGAAAAGATGAAAGTACCATGTACTGGATGTAGATACTGTATGCCTTGTCCTAGAAAAGTAGATATTCCAGGAACATTCTCAGCTTATAATAAATATTATACTGATAGTAAGTTTGTTGGTTTAAAAGAATATTTTATGTGTACTGCATTAAGAAAAGATTCAACAAGTGCTTCTAATTGTATAGAATGTGGCAAATGCGAACAACATTGTCCTCAGGGTATAAAAATTAGACAAGAATTAAAGAATGCACGTAAAAAATTAGAAAGTCCTATATATAAGATAGGTAAAAGAATAGCTAAATTATTCATGAAATATTAAACACGTGTATAGAATCTATGCAAGTATATAAAATGTATGCTATAATGAAATAGAAATAAGTATATATGGAGGTATAGAATGGATAAAGCATATATTACCATTGAAAAAGAAGATGGAACTGAAGAACAAATGGAAATAGTTTCCGCTTTCACTCTTAATGAATCCGGTAAAAATTGTTTAATTTATAGAAGTAACAGTAATGAATATTTTGCTGCTTCATATGACCAATTAAACGATGAAATAGATTTAAATACTGATTTTACTAATTATGAAAAAGAACAAATAGAACAAGTATTTAATACTTTGTATGGGGGAGATAACAATGAGTAAAAAAATAAATTTTGATTCAACGCATAAAAAAGCGAAAAATGTGAATGAGGGAATTGGTCGTGTTTGGGATAAGATTGCACCATATTTTATTATAACTGCAGTTATTGCTGATTTAGCTGTTGGTTCATTTTTCCTTATTAAAGATTTTGATGAATCTTTAAAAAATGGGGATTTGGATCCTAAAGATGATAAAGCAATCGTTATGGAAATAGATGGAGAAACAGTTGCTCTTCCTTTGTATTCATATAAAAAGAACCTTTCAGGTGATTTAATAATTAAGGATACTGAAGGAAATACATATACAGTTCCAAAAGATAGTGAATCAACTTTAGTATTAGGCGATGATGCCTTGAATAGAGCTAACGAACTAGTAAGTGAAAGAGAATTAGAAAACGGTGGAAGAAGTTTATAATCAAGACTAGAATATCTAGTCTTTTTTATATAAAAAAGAACACTAATGTGTTCTTATTTTACTTTTACTTTTTCTTTTCTTCTTTTAAGTGCTAAACCAAGTAATGTTATTGTTGAACCTATTCCAGTCATTAAAGGTACCATAATATTTGTTTCATCACCAGTTTGAGGTGAAGTAGATACTTTTGCAGATGTTGTATGATTAACAGGTGTTACTGGAACATCTGGTTTGTCAGGAACTACAGGAACATCTGGTGTTGGTGGTTCAATTGGAGGTTCATCTGGTGTTACTGGTGGTTCAGTTTCTTTTAAATTAATTAAATCTAAATCTATTGCATAATTTTCATCATATGGATTAAACCAAGTTATACCTAATAAGTTTTGATATGCTCCATTATCAAAGTCAAAACTTGAAGTATCAGTAGCAGTATTTGCTGTTGAATAAATATATAAATGCATATCTTCCGGATGATGGTCAGTATCACTAATTAAATATTGATACAATTCATAATATCTAGCAATTTTTGTTCTTATTTCTTCATCGCTTTTTGCATTATGACCAGAACTCCAGTGTCTAGCTAAAGTACCAAAGGCGTCACCTTCACCAATAACGGTAGTGAAGATATCAGTACCTAATGGTGCATTAGGATTATAAACAAAACTTCTATACCAAGGATATAAATACCATACATATCTACCATCATCAGTTTCATAATAATCATATTTATCATATCCAGTTGGTACGCTACCTATATTAACTCTTTGTACTCTTGTTAATCCTGCATTTGTGTAATTTTTAAGTGCTGATTCAGTTATATATCTTATTTCAGCAGGTGTTAAATCATCAAATAATTCAACAGCACGTTCACGATGATAAATAATATCTAAAATTTTATCATATAATTGTTGTGTATCTAAACTTTGATCTGATACATCAATCTTATTAGTATTTTCATGTGAATCAACATAAACTGTTTGTTGCATGAAGTTTCTAATATCATCTGCACCTAATACCATTCCATCATAAATAGAATTTTCATCTGGTGTTTCCCAGTCTTGATTTATACAATAAACTTCACTTTTTTGAGATTCCATTTCTATATAATATAATGGAGTACCACCATAGTGTTCACATGGTGTTTCTGAGAAATCTACACCAGCATTTAAGTCTTTTACTTCTACTTTAATTGTGAATGATTTATCTGCAGCCTTGATATATCCATTTGGGGCTGCAACTTCATGTAAAATATAATCTCCTTCAGGAAGCATTGATATATGATCAGTTCCATCAGAAATCCATTCATCAACCACATTACCTTCACTATCAATTATTTGTAAAAGAGCTCCAGCTAATGGTACACCATCTTCGTCTAATTTAGAAGTCGTTGTTTGTACTTTATGAACTTCAGATTGTTGTGAAGTTGTTGCTTTTGTATTTTGTTCATTTCCACTAGAAAGTGTTGTTGATGTTTTCTCATCTGCCTTTGTTGTGTTTTCTTCTTCCTTACATTCCACTTTTTGTTCAACAGTTTCTTCTTTAACTTCTTCTGTAACTTCTTCTTCAGTTTTTTCTGTTTCGTCTTCTTTAACTTCTTCTTTTACTTCTTCCTCTGTTTTTTCAACAACTTCTTCTTCAACTTCTTCTTGTGACTCCTCTTTAGCCTCTTCTTTAACTTCTACTTTAGCTTCTTCCTCAACTTCTTCTTTAATTTCTTCTTTTACTTCTTCTTGTGCTTCTTGTTCAATAGTTTGTTCAATTGTTGCATCATTTGTTTCGCCTTCCATTGCATAAGCTGGAGTAGAAATAACTAGACCAGTACTTGACAGTGTAAGAGCAACTGCAACAGCAGCAGCATTTACTTTCAATTTTTTAATATTCATAACTACCTCCCACAAATCATTATACATTTAACTATTCTATTATTAAAAAGCATAATTGTCAAACTTATGGAAACCAAGCAAATTAACTATAATAGAGTAATCTAGTCTTTTTTTAATTATGTGATATTATAATAATAGAGGTATAAACTATGAATGAATTTATGGAAGTTGCAATAGATTTATCTGATGATAATTTTGATAAAAACTATGGTGGCCCATTTGGTGCATGTATAGTTAAGGATGGAAAAATAATAGGAAAAGGAATAAATAGAGTAATAAAAGATAATGATCCAACAGCACATGCCGAAATAATTGCTATTAGAAATGCTTGTAAAAATATTAAAAGTTATGATCTAAGTGGTTGTGAAATATATACATCTTGTTATCCTTGCCCAATGTGTTTATCTGCTATAATATGGTCAAATATAAAAAAAGTTTATTATGGTAATACTAAAGAAGATGCAGCTGATATAGGATTTAGAGATGATTATATTTATGATTATATAGATAAATTATCTAATAATAGTCAAAATCAAAAAATATTAAAATTAAAAGAAATAAATAGAGAAGAAGCAATAGAAGTATTTAAAAGATATGAACTAGATAAAGATAAAATTAAATATTAATTAGTTTAATAAAAGCAAATTGTTAAAATAATTTGCTTTTTATGTTTGACAAAATACTTTTAAACATTTATTATAGTGAGTTAATTAAACGAAATAATTAGAACGATAGGGTGTGAGTAGGTTGAAAAGATTTTTTAAAATTTTTGTAGTGTTAATAATCACTATGTTTTTATGTGGATATATTAATGTTAATGCTGAAGAAGAAAATGTTAATCTAACAAATGAAGAAATAACAGAAGAAAACAATGGAGAAACTAATGAAATTAGTAATGAAATAGATATTGTAAACAAAAGTGAATTACCGTTAACTTCAGATGATAAAGAGGATAATGATTCAATTATTACTCCAAATCCAACACTATCAGAAACAGAAGAAGTTACAGTTGAAGTACATAAAGTAGCGGTAATCACAAATAAAGTTGATGATAAAGGAAATCAATTAATAGGAGCAGTTCTTCAAATAATTGATAGTGAAGGTAATGTTGTTGATGAATGGATTTCTGATGGAACTGATCATATATCAATGCTTCCTGAAGGAGATTATATTTTACATGAAGTTTCTGCACCAGAAGGATATAAAAAAGCAACAGATCAAAGTTTTACTGTTAAAGTAGAAGAAATAGATTTAGATGCAGGTGTTGATTTCTCTGAAACACCATGTAATCACTATGGTGGTACTCCATTATACTATATAGAGAGTAACGGAGTAAAAGAAGAAGTGTATTGTATTAATCAAGATTGGGAAACACCAGATGAAAATTCAAATTATGATGGTAATATAATAACACCAGATAATATTAGAGATTTTACAAATCAAACTATATATATAGATGCTCAACAAAATAAAGAGAAAAGAGATGTCTCAGATCAAACATTAAGTAATGAAGAATTATATAATAAGATTTTAGATATTATCTATCATCGTCAACAAGCTTCTAAAAAATTTAAAGATTTATCCGAGGCGGAAATAAGATATGTAACTGAATCTGCTTTAAAAAATTATACTAATGCTGGATTAACAAGAGTACAAGGAGTAACATCTAAAAGTAAAATACCAGCAGGTGCATTAGATACTTATTATGATGGTAGATATTATTGGTATTTATATCCATGGTATAGAAGTTTCACTTATAATCCAGATGCAGCACCAGGTTATGATATCTATACTACAACTATCAGTACAGGAGATGCCTTTGGAAACTTAGCTAGACACTGGAATGATGCTGGTACAACAGAAAATCCAGGGCATAATGCTAAAGGCAATCAATCTGTTAGAGAAAAAGTTGCTAGATATTATGAACTATATCAATATTTAATATCAGATATTGACCGCCATCCGGAAGATATGCATTTATATGTATATTCAACAAATGATAAAGCAAGTAAGTCTTCAGGCTTTAATTTTGATGATGGAACTTATCAAAACTTAATAGGAATTAAATGGTTTAATCCATATGATGAAAACTATAAAGTAGAATTAAAATGTGTTAATGTAAAAACTGAAATAGTTCCACCAATAACAGGAATTAGTTCTAATAATAATAATAGTAGTTATCTATATGTAATATCATTATTATTAGGAGTAATAGGATTAAGTATTAAGAAAAGATTTAATTAATCTTTTCTTTTTTTATACACTTATATATATTATAATTAATATGGTGATAATATGAAAAAAATAATAGTAGTTACAGGAGCATCCTCAGGTATGGGGAAAGAGTTTTTAATACAAATATTAGAAAAAGAACCAAATGTTGATGAAATATGGGCAATCGCAAGAGAAGAAAAAAGACTAAATGAATTAAAAGAAAAGATAAGTGAAAAAGTAGTTCCTATAAAATTAGATTTATCTGACGAAAATAATTTATTAAAGTATAAAGAAAAAATTGATAAAGAAAAACCTAATGTTATTATCTTAGCTAATTGTGCTGGATTTGGTATATTTGATCATTCTGAAAACATAAAAACAAATATTAAACTAAATATGGTAGATTTAAATGTTAAAGCACCTATGGCTTTAATAGATTATACGCTACCTTATATGAAAGATAATTCTAAAATAATGAATATTGCATCTTGTGCTGGATTTCAACCAATACCATACATCAATGATTATGCATCTACCAAAGCATTCTTATTATCATATTCTAGAGCATTAAATAAAGAATTAAAATATAGAAAAATTCATGTTTTAGCAGTTACACCATATTGGACTAAAACTAGATTCTTTGATAGAGCAATAGATGATAAGAAAAAGAAAGTAGTTATTAATTATAATGCCATGTATGATGCTAAAGATGTTATGAAGTTAGCTATTAAAGACTTATATAATCCTAGAAAAGATATATCTTGTTATGGATTTGTTAATAGATTTCAAAAACTCCTTACCAAGATATTGCCTCATAAATTAGTAATGAGAGTATGGGAGAGTCAACAGAAATTAGATGGAACACCAGATATAAGAAAATAATATATTAAAAACTATTATAATGACTAAATTATATATAGTTTTTTTTATTTAACATTACATTACACTTCAAATTTTATTATGCTTGAAAATAAAAATTAAAATGATATAATTAAATTATAATAGGGGAAGGTATTATATAATAGAGGTGAAAGAATGAAAGGTATTAATGTAACTAGTGAAATAGGAAAATTGAAGAAAGTATTACTTCATAGACCTGGAGAAGAACTGTTAAATTTAACTCCTGATAGTTTAGGAGAATTACTATTTGATGATATTCCTTTTTTACCGGATGCACAAAAAGAACATGATGCTTTTGCTCAAGCATTAAGAGATAATGGCGTTGAAGTAGTTTACTTGGAAGATTTAATGGCAGAAGTTATATCACAAAATAATGGAGTAAGAGCAAACTTCATTAAACAATTTATGGAAGAAGCAGGAATAAATACTATTAAATATAAGAAATTAGTAGGTAATTATTTAAATAGTATTGCTGATCCAAAAGAATTAGTTTTAAAAACTATGGCTGGAATCCAAGTAAGTGATATTTATGATGAAAAGAAAGATGTTGAGAAGACTTTAGTGGATTTAATTCAATCTCCAGATAAGTTTGTCGCAGCTCCTATGCCAAACTTATATTTTACTCGAGATAATTTTGCTAGTGTAGGAAGAGGAATTGATTTACATAGAATGTATTCTGAAACTAGAAATAGAGAATGTATTTATGCTGAATTTATATTTAAATATCATCCAGATTTTCAAAATGTTCAAAAATATTATACTAGAAGTTATGATTGGCATACTGAAGGTGGAGATTTATTAAATATTAATGATCATACTATTGCAATAGGTATTTCTCAAAGAACTCAAGCTGAAGCAATTGATCAATTAGCTAAAAACTTTTTTAAAGCAAAAGATTGTAAGATAGATACAGTACTTGCATTTAATATACCTAATAGTAGAGCATTTATGCACTTAGATACAGTATTTACTCAAATAGATAAATATACATTTACTTATCACCCTGGAATAATGGGAACTTTACAAGTATTTGAGATTACTGAAGGATTTGATCCAAACACATTTGAAGATTTAATTGTTAAAGAAATAAATGCACCATTAGATGAGATTCTTGCTCATTATTTAAATCATCCAGTTAAATTGATTCCATGTGCTGGTGGAGATAAAGTATCAGCTGAAAGAGAACAATGGAATGATGGATCTAATACTTTATGTATAGAACCTGGTGTAGTAGTTGTATATGATAGAAATAATGTAACTAATGATGTTCTTCGTCGTGAAGGAATTAAAGTTATAGAAATACATGGAGCAGAATTATCTCGTGGACGTGGAGGTCCAAGATGTATGAGTATGCCACTTGTAAGGGAGGAAGTTGAATGGGAAGCTTAAAAGGAAGAGACTTTCTAAAACTATTAGACTATACTCCAGAAGAAATTAATCAATTATTAAGTGTAGCTATTGGTTTAAAGAAAAAGAAACATGCAGGAGAACCACATAGATATTTAGAAGGAAAACAAATAGCAATTATCTTTGAAAAAGATTCTACAAGAACTAGATGTTCATTTGAAGTGGCTGCTAGAGACCTAGGTATGGGGGTTACTTATTTAGGACCAACTGGATCTCAAATGGGTAAAAAAGAAACTATTGCTGATACTGCAAGAGTATTAGCTTCTATGTATGATGGTATAGAATATCGTGGTTTTGAACAAAGTATTGTTCAAGAACTTGCAGATTATTCTAAAGTACCTGTTTGGAATGGACTAACAAATGAATTTCATCCAACTCAAATGCTAGCAGATGTTATGACTATATTAGAAGAGTTTGGAGAAATAAAAGGAAAGAAATTAGTATTCTGTGGAGATGCTAGAAATAATGTAGGTAATTCATTGATGGTTATCTCATCTAAACTAGGTATGCATTTCGCATGTTGTGCTCCAAGTGAATTATTCCCTGAAGAAGAATTAGTTAATGAATGTAGAAAAATCTGTGAAGAAACAGGAGGTTCTATTACACTTACTGAAGATATTATGGAAGGAACAAAAGATGCTGATGCTATTTATACTGATGTTTGGGTTTCTATGGGTGAACCTATGGAATTATGGGAAAATAGAATTAATCTACTAAAACCATATCAAGTAAATAGTGAGGTAATGGCTAATGCAAATCCTAATGCAATATTCCTACATTGCCTACCATCATTCCATAATACTGGAACAACCATTGGTAAAGAAATATTTGAAAAATATGGTCTTACAGAAATGGAAGTTACAGATGAAGTATTTGAATCAAAACAATCTCGTGTTTTTGAAGAAGCAGAAAATAGAATGCATACTATAAAAGCTGTAATATTGGAGACGTTAAGATGAGCAGAATAGTCGTTGCTCTAGGTGGTAATGCATTAGGTAATAATTCTAAAGAACAATTAGAAATAGTAAAAGATACTGCTAAAAAATTAGTAGATTTAGTAGAAATGGGTAATGAAATCATTATTACTCATGGTAATGGTCCTCAAGTTGGTATGATATTTAATGCTATGGCTAATGTTGATCCAACTACTACTGAAGATGATATGCCATTTGCTGAATGTGGAGCAATGTCTCAAGGTTATATTGGTTATCACCTACAACAAGCTATGGAAGCAGAATTTGTTAAAAGAAATATGCGTAGAAAAATAGCAACAGTTGTATCACAAGTAGAAGTGGATAAAGATGATCCGGCATTTAATAATCCTACTAAACCAATTGGTTCTTTCTATACAGAGGAAGAAGCAAAAAAATTATCCACAGAGGATGGTTCGGTTTATAAAGAGGATGCAGGTCGTGGATGGAGAAAGGTTATTGCTTCACCCAAACCTAAGAAAATATGTGAGCTAGCAACAATCAAAAAATTGATTGAAGAACACAATATCGTCATCACTTGTGGTGGTGGTGGAATACCTGTTATTAATACTCCTGAAGGTTATAAAGGAGTAGATGCAGTAATTGACAAGGATCGCACTAGTGCTTTACTTGCTAGTAGTGTTGATGCTGATATGCTACTTATTTTAACTGCTGTTGAACAGGTTAAGATTAATTATAGAAAAGAAAATGAAGAAAACTTAACAAAAATCACAACAGAAGATGCTAAAAAATATATTGAGAGTGGTGAATTTGCAGCAGGTTCTATGCTACCTAAAGTGGAAGCATGTATGACTTTTTTAAATCACTCAACTAACAAAAAGGCTATTATTACTTCTTTAGATAAAGCTAAGGAAGCAATTAATGGTAATACAGGTACAACCATTATAAAAAAGGAGGAAAAGAAAACAATGGATCGTACAGAAAAAGAAAATAAGAAAAAAGCATCACGAAAAAAGAATCAAAAAAGATCTATCACATTATCAGCATTTACAATTATTTTGATTCTTACAGCAGTACTTGCTATCATTACTCATTTTTTACCACCAGCAGTTTTTGAAGGTGAAACATTAGTAGATGGTAGTGGAGTTATTGGGGCAACACTATCTCAAACATTACTTGCTCCAATATTAGGATTTGCAGATGCAATTGATATCTGTTTATTCGTATTAGTATTAGGAGCATTCCTAAAAGTTGTTACTAAAACTGGAGCACTTGAAACAGGAATAGAGGTATTAATCAAAAAATTAAAAGGAAAAGAATTAATCTTAATACCATTATTAATGTTTATCTTCTCTATTGGTGGTACTACTTATGGTATGCTTGAAGAAACAGTTGGTTTCTATGCAATACTTAGTGTTGCGATGGTAGCAGCTGGTATGGATACCTTAGTTGCATCAGCAGTAGTATTATTAGGTGCTGGATCAGGTGTTTTAGGTTCAACTATAAATCCATTTGCAGTTGGAGCTGCAATAGATTCTCTACCTGCAGGTGTTGCAGCAAATCAAGGAGTAATAATTGGTCTTGGTGTTGTTCTTTGGTTAACATCATATGCTATATGTGCAATCGCAGTTACAAGATATGCTAAAAAAGTTATAAAAGATAAAGGTTCTTGTTTCTTATCATTACAAGAACAAGAAGATATGGAAGAAATTTATGGAGTTAAAGAAGAAAAAACAGATCCTAAATTAACAGGAAAACAAAAAGCTACATTAATTTTATTCTTATTAACATTTGTTATAATGATTATTGGATTTATTCCATGGGGAAGTTTTGGAGTTACTTTATTTGAAAAAGGTAAATTCTTCTCAACAATTACTGGTTTACCATTAGGTGAATGGTATTTCCAAGAATCAACATTATGGTTCTTAATAATGACTATTGTCATTGGAATAGTAAATAGAAATAGTGAACATGAATTTGTTGATACATTCGTAGATGGTGCTGACGATATGGTTGGAGTTATTCTAGTAATTGCATTAGCTCGTGGAGCTTCAGTATTAATGACTCAAACTCATTTAGATAATTATCTTATCTTTAATGCAGCTGAATTATTAAAAAATATGCCAGCAGTAGTATTTGCACCACTTAACTATATATTACATGTTGGATTATCAATTTTAGTTCCATCATCAAGTGGTTTAGCATCATTGTCAACTCCAATTATGGGAGCACTTGCTAGTGAATTAGGATTCTCTGTAGATGTAACAGTAATGGAAATGGTTGCAGCTAATGGTTTAGTAAACTTATTCACACCAACTTGTGGAGCTATAATGGGTGGACTTGCATTAGCAAGAGTAAATTATACTACTTGGTTAAAATGGGTAGGAAAACTAATTGTATTACTTGCAGTAGTTAATATCGTTATTTTAACAGTAGCTATGATGATTTTATAAAAGCATTAATTGGAAAAGCTTAAATGCTTTTCCATTTTAATTTGGAGTGATTACATGAGAAAAAAATTATTATTATGTATAATACTAATATCTGCTTTATTATTAAGTGGATGTAGTTTAAAAAAAGAAAAACTTATACTTGCAACAGAAGCTGGCTTTGCTCCATATGAGTATTATGAAAATGGAGAAATAGTAGGAGTCGATATTGATATTGCTCGTGAGGTAGCAAATAAACTAAATATGGAATTAGTTATAAAAGATGTTGCATTTGATTCTATTATTTCAGAAGTAAAAACAGAAAAAAGTGACTTAGGAGCTGCTGGTATTAGTTACACTAAAGAACGTGCAAAAGAAGTAGATTTTTCTATTGATTATATGGAATCTAGACAAGTACTAATAGTAAAGAAAAATAGTATAATTAAAAGTCCAAAACAATTAAAGAAACAAAAAATTGCAGTTCAATTAGGTAGTGTTGCAGATAGTTATTTAACTGAAAATTATCCGACAGTTAATGTAATACGTGAAAAGAAGTATTTAGCAGCTATTCAAGATTTAATTGATAATAAAGTTGATGGAGTAGTAATGGATGAAATTCCAGCTAAAGAACTAATTAAAAGTGATATGGTAATTCTAGATGAAGCATTAGTAGTAGATCACTATGGTATGATTGTAAAAAAAGGTAATAAAGATTTATTAGATGCAATTAATGAAACTATTAAAGAATTACAAAATGAGGGTAAAATAGAAGAAATATTATTATCTCATATGGGTATAGGTAATAAAACTAACATTCCAGATAGAAACAAACAAACTATAACTGAAAAATTCTATTATAGTATTATTTATAATAATAGATATAAATATATTATAGAAGGTCTTAAAAATACACTATTAATTGCCTTAGGTGCAGTTATATTAGGTGTATTATTAGGAGGAATAACTGCTATAATTAGAAATATTAATGAAAATACTAAGAAACTTAAATTATTAAGTTTACTAGCAAAAGCCTATGTTTCAATTATTAGAGGTACACCAGTTATATTACAATTAATGATTATTTATTATGTAATATTTAAATCAGTTGATGTAAATATAGTATTAGTTGGTATACTAGCATTTGGTATAAATAGTGGAGCATATGTTGCAGAAATAATTAGAGCAGGTATTAATTCTGTAGATAAAGGCCAAAGTGATGCTGGTTATGCTCTTGGACTACATTATCATCATGTAATGGGTAAAATTGTATTACCTGGAGCTATTAAAAATATTTTACCAGCGCTAGGTAATGAATTTATAACACTTGTAAAAGAAACATCTGTTGGTGCTTATATCGGAATAATTGAATTAACTAAAGCTAGTGATATAATCGCATCTCGTACATATGATTATTTCTTCCCATTAATTATAATCGCAATTATATATTTAATTATAACTTTAGTTCTTTCTAAACTAATTAATATTATGGAGGTGAAGTTAAATCATGCTAGAGATTAATAATTTAAAGAAAAACTTTGCCAATAAGAAAGTATTAAAAGGTATTAATTTAGAAGTAAATAAAGGTGATGTTATAGGTATAATTGGACCATCTGGATGTGGTAAATCTACTCTATTAAAGTGTATTAATCTATTAGAAAAGCCTACTAGTGGTAAAATAATATATAATAATGATAATATAATTGATAATAATGATTTAGAAATCATACGTAGAAAGATAGGGATGGTATTTCAACAATTTAATTTATTTGAAAATATGACTGTTTTAGAAAATATAATACTAGCTCCAACTTTACTTAAAATAATGAAAAAAGAAGAAGCTATTAAAGAAGCAATGATTTTGCTTGATAAAATTAATTTAAAAGATAAAGCAAATAATTATCCTTCAGAATTAAGTGGTGGTCAAAAACAAAGAGTTGCTATAGTAAGAACATTAATTATGAAATGTGAAATAATTCTATTTGATGAACCTACTTCTGCTCTTGATCCTGAAATGATATGTGAAGTAACTAATCTAATGAGACAAATAAGAGATGAAGGAATGACTATGATTATTGTTTCTCATGAAATTAATTTTATTAAGAATTTCTGTAATAGAGTTATATTTATGAGTGATGGTTATATTGTAGAAGAAGGAACAAGTAACGAAATATTTGAACATCCTAAGGATGAGAGATTAAAAACATTTTTATCTAAAATTAATAGTATATAAAAATTAAAACCTCGTTTTTTTTATATAAGAAACGAGGTTTTTATATGAATAAATATTTATAAATAGATAATAATATGATATTATTAAATAAGGTGATTAAATGTTAAAAAAATACTTAATAATATTCTTAATATCAATGGTTCCACTTATAGAATTAAGAGGAGCTATTCCTTATGCAGTAGGTTTTGGATTACCACTTCTACCTAGTTATATAATTTGTATTATTGGTAATATGGTTCCAATACCAATTATATATTTATTTGCTCGTAAAGTTCTTATTTGGGGTAAAGATAAAAAGATTATAGGGAAATTTTTTACTTGGTGTTATAACAAAGGAGAAAAAGGTGGAGAAAAACTAAAAGAAAAATCTAAAAATGGTATATATATAGCTTTATTATTATTTGTTGGAATACCACTTCCTGGAACAGGAGCATGGACCGGAACACTAGCAGCTTCTTTTCTAGATTTAGATTTTAAGAAAAGTATGATTGCAGTTTTTTTAGGAGTGGTCTTAGCAAGTATAATAATGATTGTATTATCATTAGGATTATTTAAAGGAATTCTTGGATAGGAGGTAAATATGAGTAAAATACTAATAACTTATTTTTCAGCTAGTGGTGTAACTAAAAGGGTTGCTGAAAAAGTAGCAAATGCAGTTAATGCAGATTTGTTTGAAATTGAACCAAAAGAAAAATATACAGAAAGTGATTTAAATTGGATGGATAAAAATAGTAGATCATCTGTTGAAATGAATGAAAATATCAAACCTGAGATATTAAATAGAGTTTCAAATATAGATGATTATGATACTATATGTTTAGCATTCCCAATATGGTGGTATAAAGAACCAACTATTATTGATAAATTTTTAGAAGAAAATGATATGAGTAATAAAAATATATATGTATTTGTAACTAGTGGATCTTCTACAATTGATTCTACTTATAAGAGTTTAAAAAATAATTTTCCAAACTTAAATTTTGTAAGTGGTAAAAGATTTACAGGTAATGAAACAGAAGATGAATATAAATCATGGCTAGTATAAGAAAGGAAAAAGTAATGGAAAAAGCAAAAGTTTATTTTATAAAAGAAATTACTCCAGATAATATTGTGAAATTATATAAAAAATTAGAGAAAGAATTACCTGGAAAAGTCGCAGTAAAAGTACACTCTGGAGAAGAGGGTAATCAAAACTATTTAAAACCTGAATTTATGAAACCTATGGTTGAACATATTAATGGAACTATAGTTGAATGTAATACTGCTTATGCAGGAGAAAGAAATACTACTGAAAAACACTTAAAAACAATTGAAAAACATGGATGGAATAGTATATTCAATGTAGATTTAATGGATGCTGAAGGACCAGATTTAATTATTCCAGTAAAAAATGGATTTCATTTAAAAGAAGATTATCTTGGAAAAAATATTGAAAATTATGACTCAATGTTAGTATTATCACATTTCAAAGGGCATCCAATGGGTGGATTTGGAGGAGCTTTAAAACAACTATCAATTGGTTGTGCTTCTAGTGTTGGAAAATCTTGGATTCATTCTGCTGGGACAAATAAAGATCAATATACACTTTGGGAAAATTTACCACCTCAAGATCATTTTCTTGAGAGTATGGCAGATGCTGCTAGCGCAGTTGTTGATTATTTCAAAGGGAATATGGCATTTATTAATATTATGGCTAATATGAGTGTCGATTGCGATTGTTGTGCAGTTGCTGAAGATCCTTGCTTAAAGGATATTGGAATACTTGCTAGTTTAGATCCTATTGCTATAGACCAAGCTTGTATCGATTTAGTTGAAAAATCTAATGATCCAGGACGTGATCATTTTATGGAAAGAGTAAACTCAAGAAATGGTATTCATACAATAGAAGCAGCAAGCGAATTAGGATTTGGCACAAGAGAATATGAATTAATTGAAGTTGATTAAAAACAGATGTTTATCTGTTTTTAATTAGACTAAGAGTAATAATTTTGATAATATAGTAAATGTGATTATTATGAATAGATGTAGATGGGTAAACTTAAATAATGATTTATATATTTCATATCATGATAATGAGTGGGGAAAACCACTTCATAATGATCATGACTTAATAGAATTATTAATACTTGAATCATTTCAAGCAGGATTATCTTGGGAATGTATATTAAATAAAAGAAATAATTTTAGAAAAGCTTTTGATAATTTTGATATTGATAAAATAATTAATTATGATAATAATAAGATTAATGAATTATTAAATAATAAAAATATAATAAGAAACAAATTAAAAATAAAAGCTACTGTTAATAATTGTAAAATTATAAAAGATATTATTAAAGAGTATAATTCATTCGATAATTATATATGGAAGTTTACTAATTATAAAACTATTAAGTATAAAAACTATCATACTACATCAAGCTTATCAGATAAAATATCTCTTGATATGAAAAAAAGAGGTATGAAGTTTGTAGGTAGTACAATTATTTATTCATATTTAGAAGCTATAGGTATTCTAAATCATCACGAAAAATATTGTTATTTATATAAAGATATATAAAAGAAAGGAATGATAAAATGTTTGATTTAAAAGGAAATGTTGCAGTAGTTACTGGAGCATCTAGTGGACTAGGTAAGCAAATGTCAAAAGCACTTGCTAAACAAGGAGCAGACTTAGTATTATTAGCAAGAAGAATAGAAAGATTAGAAGAAAGTAAAAAAGAATTAGAAAAGTTAGGAGTAAAAGTTTTGCCTATAAAATGTGATGTTACTAGCACAGAAGATATTAACAATGCAGCAAAATTAACAGAAAAAGAATTTGGAAAAGTAGATATACTTGTGAATTGTGCGGGTTCATCTAAAGATAAAGGTGTTCTTGATATGAATGATGAAGAATGGGATTTTACAATTTCAACTGATGAAACATCTGTATTTAAAATGACTAGAGCATTCGCTAATATTATGAAAAAGAAAAAATATGGAAGAATTATTAATATTGCATCTATGTATGGTTTAGTAGGAAATACTGAGATACCTACAATTGCATATCATACTAGTAAAGGAGCTGTAGTTAATTTTACAAGAGCAGTAGCAGCAGAATTAGCAACTTTTGGTATTACATGTAATTGTATATGTCCTGGATATTTCTATACAGAACTAACTACAGAAGTACTAGATACTGATCAATTCCAAGAATTTGCTAAAACACATGTACCAATGCAAAGATATGGCAAAGAAGGAGAATTAAATTCAGCAGTTGTATTTTTATCAGCTAAAGAAAGTTCTTATGTAAATGGAGTAATACTACCAGTAGATGGTGGATATACATGTATATAATCAGGTGATTTTATGAAAGTATTAATAACAGGAACATCGAAAGGTATAGGTAAAGCAACAGCTCTTAAGTTCTTAAAAGAAGGACATAAAGTAATAGGCTTTGATGTGTTAGAAAGTAGTATAGAAGATAAAAATTATACTCATTATATCCAAGATATTTCTAATGATTTACCTGATGTTAAAGATATAGAAATATTAGTTAATAATGCAGGTGTACAAGATGAAAATGTTATTAAAATAAATTTAGAAGGTACAATTAATGTTACTGAAAAATATATTAATCCCAAAATAAAAAGTATAGTTTTTATTACTTCTAGTAGTGCTACTACAGGTTCAGAATTTCCAGAATATGTTGCCTCTAAAGGAGGAGTATTAGCATATATGAGAAATGTTGCTTTAAGAGTTTCAAAGTATAAAGCTACAGCTAATTCCATTTCACCTGGAGGAGTAATTACTGAATTAAATGATCATATTTTAAAAGATAAGAAATTATATAAAGCTGTTTTAGATGAATCACTTTTAGGTAAGTGGGCAACTCCTGAAGAAATAGCTGAGTTCGTATACTTCATCTCAATCAATAATAAAAGTATGACAGGTGAAGATATATTTATAGATAATGGAGAAAAAATAAAAGCCAATTTTATTTGGTAGAAAGGAAAATACTAGTTAAGCTACGCCCCCTAGTATAAAAAAGGAAAGTAAAATGAATAATGTATTATTAGGGTTTATAAGTATAGTTATGACTTTCTCTATACTTGTATTAATTGAAAAAATATTTAAAAAAGAAGGTTTATATGTATGGATAAGTATCGCAACTATAATTGCTAATATTCTTGTATGCAAAAGTATAAATGTATTTGGATTAGGAACATGTATCGGAAATGTCTTATTTGCATCTAGCTTTCTAGCTACAGATATTATGAATGAAAAGTATGGAGCACATGAAAGTAGAAAAGCAGTCATAATAGCAGTAATATCTCAAATAATATTTGTTATTATGACTCAATATGCTCTTTTATATACACCAAGTAGTGTAGATGTTTCTAATGATAGTATGAAAGCATTATTCTCTATAAATTTAAGAGTAAGTATTGCTAGTCTATTTATGTTTTTTGTAGCTAATATGTTTGATATATACCTATATGAAAAGATTAAAAAGAAATTTCCAAAACAGTTATGGTTAAGAAACAATGTATCAACAATAATATCCAATTGTTTAGAAAATTATATATTTACTTTTATCGCATTTATAGGAATATTTGATATAAAAACTGTTATCATATCAGCTTCAATTGCCTCATTATTTGAAATGATAATAGCTATTTGTGATACACCATTCTTATACTTATCAAAAAAATTAAAATAATTAAGTATATTCAAAAAATATACTTTTTTTATGATATAATTTAATTCGGTGCAAAGGAGTGAGATAATGGATAAAGTATTAGAAGAAGCATTAATAAAAGAACAAGAAAGACAAAAAGACAATATAGAATTAATTGCTAGTGAAAATTATGTATCAAAAGAAATAAAACAATTACAAGGTAGTATTCTCACTAATAAGTATGCTGAAGGATATCCTAATAATAGATATTATGGGGGATGTCAATATATAGATATATTTGAAGAAAAAGCAATTGAGTATGCTACAAAACTATTTAATTGTAAATATGCTAATGTACAACCTCATTCAGGTTCAAGTGCCAATATGGCAGTATATCGTGCTTTATTAAATCATGGTGATATAGTAATGGGAATGAACCTATCTCATGGTGGACATCTAACACATGGTCATCCATTATCATTTAGTGGAATAGACTATAAAATAGTAGATTACAAAGTAGATAAAGAAACTAATATGATAGATTATGATGAAGTAGAAAGAATAGCTATTCTAAATAAGCCAAAAATGATAATTGCTGGAGCAAGTGCTTATCCAAGAATAATAGATTTTAAAAGATTTAAAGAAATTGCAGATAAAGTAGGTGCATATTTAATGGTAGATATGGCTCATATTGCAGGATTAGTCGCAACAGGACTTCATCCCTCTCCATTACCATATGCAGATGTAGTTACTACAACAACGCATAAAACTTTAAGAGGACCACGTGGAGGATTAATATTAACCAATAATGAAGAAATAATCGAGAAAATAAACAAAACAATCTTTCCTGGTATTCAAGGAGGACCATTAATGCATGTGATAGGAGCAAAAGCCCAATGTTTTTATGAAGCTCTTCAACCAGAATTTAAGATTTATCAAGAAAATGTATTAAAGAATGCTAAAGCATTATCAAATACTCTTAAAAATAATGGTTTAAAAATTATAACAGATGATACTGATAATCATCTATTATTAGTAGATGTCTCTTCCATAGGAATAACAGGTAAAGAAGCAGAAGAAATGTTAGATTCAATTAATATTACAGTAAATAAAAATACTATTCCTTATGATAAAGAAACACCAGCTATAACTAGTGGAATAAGATTAGGTACACCAGCAATGACTACTAGAGGATTTACTGAAAATGATTTTATAGAAGTAGCCAAAATTATTACAGAATGTTTAAAGAATAAAGATAATGAGGAAATAAAAAATAGATTAAAAAAACAAGTATTAGAGTTAACAAATAAATATCCTGTGATATAATATTATTAGGAGGAGAATTTATGAGAAAAATATTATTAGGTGGAATTGTTTTTATATCAGCTTTATTATTAACTACAGGTTGTGGAGTAGGAAATAAAACATTAAGTTGTGATCAATCAACTTCAGGAGTAGATATCAATATTACTTCAGAATTTAAAAACAACAAAATTACTAGTATGTCTCTAAAATATGGCATGGATCTATCTAGTTATACTGATGCACAAGTAAAAGCAATTGAAGGACAAGATTTTTGTACAAGCATAAAACAAGCAATGACTGGTATGGAAAAAGCATTCATGGATTGTAAACATTCTATTGAAAATAAACAATTATCTGTAACAGCTAGTATTGATGTTAAGAAACTAAAAGGTTTTGATATTAGTGAAAAATCTACTTTTGAACAAACTAAAAAAGCATTAGAATCATCTAGTTTCAAATGTGAAGAAAAATAAAACTAAAATAGAAATATTTTAGTTTTTTTGTTATAATATACATCCGGAAGTGAGAATATGCAGAGATTAGATGTTGAGAACTTATCAATAGAAATTACTAGATTCTGTAATTTAGAATGTATTCATTGTTTAAGAGGAGATAGTGAAAGAAAATTCATAGATGAAAATACCATTAATAATCTTATGAATAATATTAATAGTATTAATCTTTTAACAATTACAGGAGGAGAACCTTTAATCGCGATTAAACAAATTAATGAATTAATTAATTCAATTAGAAATAATAATATTAAAGTAAAAGATATTCAATTAATCACAAATGGTACAATTCTATC
>JAEEGL014914699.1_pt1 | contig 24423 bp, 23 predicted proteins | sample 9134231 | NCBI WGS metagenome assembly JAEEGL01 (sample SAMN16246548, study PRJNA631951) | gut metagenome | biome: gut microbiome; feature: rumen; material: fiber-attached | host: Bos | place: Iran: Karaj | collected 2018-10
ATTTCAGGACATTTATCAAATATATCCATAAAACATGAAATATCAGAATTTTTATCAATAAATGAAAATTCTTTATTTTTTTTATTTAATTCTCCAAGTTGTTTCATTAAATGCTTGATATAAATAATCTTATCTTTTTCAGATCTAAATATTCCCTTATCCCCATTTTTAATTATACTTTTATGTTTTTTTTCATTTTTCTTCTTATTATTAATTATTTCTATCTGTTTATTTTTATAATCAATTAACTTATTTAACTCTTTTATTATACTTTCATCTTTACAATTACAATGAAGAGCTTCATTACCATAATAAACATCATAATCTTTACCACAGAATTTTATTGTATATGTATCAGTCTCTTGATCATAAGTAACATTTGTAGTTTCAAGATTTATTTCCATCTCTTCTTTCATTCTTTCGAAGAATAAAGAATTAGTATATTCAAAATCTAAACTTTTTACAGTTTCTAATTTAGTAAAACTAATTATTCTATTCATTATTATCACCTAACGAACTTTCTCTTCATTATTAGGATTTGATAATAACATTACTTTTTGTTCTAATTGGCTTATTTGATCTAAAATTGCTATTGGTAAAACATTATTATCTTTATTTTTACCTTTAGCTATGTTATTTTGTAATTTTTTATATTCAATAATTATTCTTTTTACTTCTTTAGCTACAGTAATTTGATCTTTTCTTTCTAATAATTTACATTTTCCAAGAATTTCATTTAAATAACCAACAATATCATATTTTAATTCTAATGGATTAGTTATTAATTGAGTATCTGATTTTCTAATATCACCAAGTATTTTAATAATATTAGCCATCTTAGTATCAATTAATCTTCTCTCTGCATCAGTTTCTGCTTTAGCTAATTGTTCTTCTAGATATTCTAAGTATATTTGATAATTTTCTGGTGTTTCAATTTCTTCATAATTTGAATTATTAATTTTATCAATTATACTTTCTCTAGTTGTTTTAATAGCTATTTCATCTTGCATTTGTTTTGTTTTATTAGCTAATAGTAATAATCTAAGTGTTAAAGAATTATTACCACCTTCATTAATCATTTCATTAACTTCATCTTGAAAAACAGCAAGATACTTTATTGTATCTATTTTAATAATAAACTGTTTTTCTTTTTCACCAAAATAAACTCCATAATACTTTGTATCATGTTTACTTAAACTATCATCAATTGTATTGAATAATTCTTGAACAGGTAATTCAGTATTACCATAGATAACTGTATCCCAGTAAGTAAAAACCGCTTTATCTAGCATAACCCCCACCTCGAGTCGATTATTATATCATAAAACATAAAAAAAAGCAATAAATTGCTTTCTTATCTCTATTAAATATGTAATTTTTTAAATAACTTTTTTAACATACCTTCCGGTTTATTTAATTCATCATCTTCTATTGATACTTTATTAAGAATATTCATAAAATCATTATTAGTTTCTCGATCATAAGTATCAAATATTAATTCTGGATTATTAACAAAACCTTTAATAAACTTTAATACTTTATTAAATTCAATATATTTTGATGAAAACTCTATTTCTTGTTTAATAGTACCATCTTTACTTGATTCAATAACATTTACTTTTATCTCATTAGTATCAATCGCATCTATTTTTAAACAATAAGCTTTTTCTTTAATATATTTAGCTAATGAAATAGAATATGGGTATTCAATAATTTGTCTTTTTTTATTATCCCAACCAAAATAATTAATAAAACAGAAATCTAAGTTTCGATATTTACCAATTAATACTGCGTTTTTACCACGTCTTCTATCTAACGTCTTAGCAAAACTAATATTATGATTAGATCCAGTTTTATTAATATATGGAATACCTATTTCACTAATTATTTTTTCCCAATTACTTTCAGTTAAATCAATATCACACGCATGAATAAAACAATTAATACGATATTCTAATGTTTTCCTATCTAAATCATCATCAAAAATATTTTTTATTTCTTCATAAAAGTTATTCATATATCTTCCTATTTAAATAATGATCTAACTACTCTTCTAATACCTTTAACAGGTTCATCTAATGATTCATCTTCTACCATACCTTTACTTAAATCATTACATGTTAAAGTTGGATTCTTTTTATTCATAACATCACCATAACTATCAAATACTAATTCTGGATTAATTACAAATCCTTTAATTATTTTTAATATTATTGAGAAATCAAGTACATTAGCTTGAAAAGTTATAATATATGGTACTATCATTTTATCATTACCTTTTCTAATGATAAATTTAGTACGTGTTTTTGATACTGTAGAAATCTCTAAATCATATTTAAAAATATCAACTACCTTACTTAAAGATACTTTAAAAGGTATTTCACTAATCTTATCATAGTTTTTATCATCATCAATATAATTAGAAAAAGATAATTTTAAATCACCATAATTACCTGATAAAGATATACGTGGTTTATCATCACTAGAGTTTTTAGTTAATATAACACTATATTTTATTTCATTATCATCTTTATTAACATACTCTAATGTATCATATTCTAATCTATGTGTTCTAATATCTTTTTTACATAAACTATTCTCTAGATTCATATTACAAGCTTTTAAGAAACCATTAATACGATATGTTAGTGTTTTACTATTTAATTCTTCAACTTTATACTGTGTTTTTATTTCTTCACAGTAATCATATTCATTCATAAATACTCCATTTATTTTTTAACCTTTACAAATTGATCTAGTCCTTTATCTTCCATAAGAACTCTATCTAATTCAAAATTATTAAATCTAATTAACTTATTATTTATAATCTCACTAATAGTCGTATAAAATAACTCTGGATTGTAAGAAAATGATTTAATTACTTTAAGTACAATACCAAAATCAATACTATCTGTATAGAAAGATTTACTAGATACAATTGTACTACTTTTACCTTCTCTATATTTCTTTATTGTAAAATCAGTTACTTCATCATCATCTTTAATAATTAAATGATATACCCAGTTATCTATTTTATATTCTAGACCATCACTATTATGTACATAAGTTAATGTATCTTCAAATGTCTTATCACCTTTTCTAATTGTTTTATATAATGAAATATCATATGGTAAATTAATAATTTCACTATCTAAATCATCTGATTTTACATGAAAGTTATTAAAAACAAAGTTTAAATCATCATAATATCCACTAATTCTAATACCTTCAAGATCATCATCAATATCCTCTACAAATAATGAAATACAATAATCTGGTGTAGTATCTTCCTCATTATTATCTCTTTTGTGAAATAAACTTGTTCTTGATTTTTTAATAGTTATATCATTCATTGAACATGCATCTTGAAAACCATTAATACGATAAGTAAGTGTTTGATTATTAAACACTTCATTCATTCCTGCTAATTTATTATTTTCCATAAACCCTCCGACTTCCTAATATAATAATCTAGTAAGTAACTTTTGTCAAATATAAGCCATTAGAATGTGCTGTAATACTAGCCATTCTACGATCTTTACTATCAAGTATCTTTGGTATATCTTCACCTTTTTTCTTACCTTCACCAACTCTTATTAAATAACCAACCATATTTCTAATTTGATATTTAATAAATCCATTACCACGGAAAGTAAATGTTAATATATCATCTTTTTCTTTAATACTAACATAATTAATAGTACGAACATAATTTTCTCTTTTATCTTTTGTTGGGGTAAAACTTTTAAAATCATGTGTACCAACAAAGTAATTAATAGCTTCCTTCATCTTTTCAACATTTAGTTTATTACAATATTGATAAACATAATTACGATCAATTGGATTATATTCACCCATATTAAGTTTATATTGATATTCTTTTTCTTTTACCATATATCTCGCATGAAAATTATCATCAACTACTTCCGTATTTATAACATGAATATCTTCTGGTAAGAAAGAATTCATTGCTCTTTTTAATTTATATGGTGTAATATCTACTTTCATATCAACATGAGCTTTTTGACATAATGCATGAACACCTTTATCAGTTCTTCCACTACTATTTAATGTAGTATCAATACCATCATTAATTATTTTTAAAGCTTTTTCCATTTCTTCTTGAATTGTTCTTAAACCATCTTGTCTTTGATAACCATTAAAATTTGTTCCATCATAAGAAAATGTAATTAAATATCTCATCCCACTACTATTGCCACAAATAATAATACTAAATGAACAGTTAAATAAACTGTCAATAAATTATTTGACCCTTTCTTTTTCTTTTTATTATTCTTAAATCTAATATAGTCTTTTTCATCAACACTAATTTCTTCATCAACAACATAATATGATGTATCAAGAAAATAGAAACAATATTCTATAATTAACATTATTTTGAATAACCAATAATTATTAAGTAAATAACAAATTAATAAGAATATTATACTTACTATAATAAACTCTATATTACGAAAACTCTTTTCACTTAAAGCTAGTATACTATAAAAGATAAATAAAGCTATTAAACTAGTTGTATCTTCTAATACTAATATAACTCCTATATAACATACTAAACATAATAATCGATAAATAAAACTTATTTTATTTTTTGGAAACATTTCGATACACATCCTTTATTAAATCTCTAATATCATTAGAATACTTAATTCTTATTTTTTTATCTTTAACTAAATTTACAAAACTAACTATATCTGGCATATCTATTTCATATTTCTTTAATATTTTTTTATTTTGTAAACAACTTATTTCTCCATAATAACAATCTTTTTCGTTAATAAACAAGATCTTTTTACATACTGAATATATAGTATTACTATCACAACTACCTATAATAATTGTTTTACCTAGTTTAATTAATTTATTAAATAAAACCATTATTTTCTTTTTATAAAAACTATCTAAATCCATAAATGGTTCATCGATTATAATAATCTTTTTATTACTTTTAATAAGTAGAAAATACTTTAATAACTTTAACTCACTATGAGATAATTCATTAATATTTTTATCAAGAAATGATTTATCAATTTCATAATCTTGTAAAACACTCTTATCATTAAATAAACTAGATACTTTTTTTGAACTAAGACTTATTCTTTTATCTAAATAAAAGATATTATCACTAGTTAAAGATTCCAAGAACTTATCATATCCATCTCCCATTACCCCAATAATAGTTTTTGAATCAATAACTAAATTATATTTATTATTCTTTAGTACTATGGCCATATATCATCAACCATCTCTTTCATACTAAAATATTCTTTATCTACTAAATTATACATTTTTAATTTAATAGATAAATCCACTAAAAAAGGTATTTCTAAGTTATTTTCATAGAATAATTTATCATTATTATATATTTCTCTTGTACTATATTTACCTACTATTTTTTTATTATTTAAAAGAACTATTTTATCACTTAAATAAGCTTCTTCTAAAGAGTTAGTAAAACTAATTATTGTTATTTCTAACTTTTTAAGTATATTAATTATCTCTTCTCTTAAAGATCTCTTAAATACTTCAAGTACACTATCTAATAATAATACCTTAGGTTTATGTAGAATAGCTATCATAATTAATAATAAATGTTTATCATAATAATCTAGTTCTTCTATTCTTTTATCTTGTAAATCAGTTTTATTAAATAATTCTAATACTTCTTTTATCCTAGCTAATCTTCTATCATAACCATAACCTAAATTAGATAATGGATACATCATTTCATCAATTACTTTTTTATATACAAAACTATTTTTATTAACTCTTTCTACTATCCCTAAGTTAGTAATATATTCATAAATATTTCTTTTATTTAAATCTATACCATTACAACTAATATGATTACTTGATGGAATAATACCTGAAATTAACTTAAATAAAGTTGTTTTTCCACTATTATTAGAACCTATTACTGAATAATAAGTTTTATCTTTAAATTTTAGATTAATATTACTAAAGTCTTTATATGATAAGTCATTTATTTCAAGTACTATAGCCATATTCCACCTTCTACTTTAATTATATATAAAAATATATAAAAAAAATAGACATTGGTCTATTTTTGACTAAAGAATTTAACAATTTCTTTTTCTGTAGTATAAGATTTTGTTATTTTATTACCCTTTATTTGTAATAATGTTGCACCTGCAAATTTTAATTTAGATAAATCATTAGATATTACTGTTTTCTTACCAATAAAACTATCATTAAATCCAGAAGATAAATCTAAATAATATAATGTTTTACTTCCATTATAATTACTTGCTAATGCCCCATAAAAAGCTTGTTTATCAGTTTTCATATCATAAGCTAAGACTAAGTATTCTTCCTCTTGTCTATTAAACATTGTACCTGCTATTAACATACTAGGATCTATTTCAGTAGCTTTCTTATTAGCTTTTGTTAGACTCCAAGTACCATTAGCAAAGTTTATAACTACATAAGCAAGAGCAATAAATAATACTACTCCAAGGGCTATTTTAAATACTTTATATACCTCTTTATCATCTTTAAATAATGTTTCTACTTCTTTTCTTTGAGCTTTTAATTTCTTTTGTTCTTTAATCATTTGTTTTTTATTCATAGTTCACCTCTATCGACCAAATAATTATAGCATAGATTAATTAAAAAACAAAGATTTATATGTCAACGCATGTTGTTTTATTTTAATAAAATTGTTTTTTACTTCATCTAAATCTTCATCTAATAAAATACTAATTTCATTTTTATTATAACCATTATAAAATAATTCAAAAATATATGATAAATGAATAGGCATAGAATTCTTAAATACCAGTAATTCTTTTGCATATTCTATATTCTTTTCTTTACTAGGTAATATATCAATATAACGAATATCAGTATGTGGAATAAATTCATCATAAGATAAAGCTTTATTTAATACTTCTTTTTTGTTTGTAGTATTATTTCTAATATATGAGATTATCATATTATTTAAAGCTTTTTTTAAATATGAATAAAACATGGATTGATTATAAATATCATATCTTTCTGCTACTTTGTAAAGAGTTATATAACCTAATTGCATTAAGTCTTCTAATTCATAACCAAATCTTTTAAAGAACTTTTCATATTCTTTAACTATTTTATAAATAAGAGGCTTATATTTTTCTAATAATATACTAAAACTCTCTTCATTATCACAAACCATATAAAGTATTTCATAATCATTCATGTTTCGATACATTTATTTTTTTACCATTTCATAGATTAATATCCCAGCAGCTACTGATGCATTTAAACTATTTACCTTTCCATACATTGGGATACTAACTATATAGTCACATGATTCTCTTACTAGTCTTGCAATACCATTGCCTTCATTACCAATAATTAAACATGATTTTGGTGCAAAAGAGATATTAGAGTAATTCTCACCATCCATATCTGCACCATATATCCAAAAACCTTTATTCTTTAAATACTTAATTGTGTTATTAAGATTAGTTACTTGGCATATTTTAACATCATAAAGTGTACCAACACTAGTTTTCATAACTGTTTCATTAACTGATACACTACGATTTAGTGGAAGAATTATTCCATCTACTCCACTTGCTTCAACCGTTCTAACTATAGCACCTAAGTTATGTGGATCTTCTAAGTGATCCAGAATAACTATTTTACAAGAATCTTTATTAGATATAATATCATCAATACTACAATAGTTATAATCCCCTATTTCCAATATTACACCTTGATGGTTATTCTTTGCAAGTGCGTCTAATTTAGTCTTTTCCATATATTTTATGGGAATATTTCTAGTTTTTAGTAAAGACAAAATATCATTTTCATTAAAATTATTTTGTAAAATAGCATTTCTAATACCATTATTTTTTTTAAAATTTTTTAAAATTTCTTTTACATTATTGCGTCCAGATACTATCATAATTCCTCCATAATATTATAAACTGCTTTGTTTTTGCTTCTCACTAAATATTTCAGTAAAAGGTATTCCATCATATGTAGTTGCCTCATCATAAATAGCATTAGCGAATGTAGGATTACCTAAATCTAGAGTATTAGGATTATCATCTCTACTAAATTTAGCACCACGAATATCTACTCCAGTAAAATCTATGAAAGAACTAATATAAACTCCTTCAAAATTACATCCACTAAGGTCCTTATTATATACCTTTTGTGGTAATAATGAAATATTACTTCCACTAAAATCAATTCCTGATATTTTAACATTTTCAAACGTTTCCATACTTAAATCAATTATTTTTAATAAACCAGTTTGTAAAATAAATGGTCTTATTTCTTTATGATCACCACAATCTACAAATAAATTACTAACTTTAATTCGAACAAAATTACGATTTAAGTGATCATATTTCTCTAATTTTTTAACACCATTTTCTATATGACGAATAGCCTCAGATACTTCTATTTCTTCTACTTTTTTACTATATTCAGCTTGTTGATTTAATAAGTATAGTTGTCTTTCTTCTTCAGACATTTTTTGTAAAGCTTCTTCTTTAGCTTTTTCTTTTTTAATTCTTTCATTTTCAGCTCTTATCTTATCTTCTTTTTTAATAAAGAATTCTTCTTGAGTAAGAAGCTTAACATCATCTCTTGCATATATAACTTTTTTACCTTTTAATTTCTTATCATAATATTCAGTTATATCATGTAATACATTATCATATACAAAATATGTTCGTTTACTAGTTAAATCTGTTATAAAATATTCATCAAATTCAATATTTTTAGCTTCTCCAAGCATAAAATATTTGCCTGTTTGTCTATTAAATAAATATACTTTATTTTTATGTAAACATAAAGCAAATACTGATGCTCCATATATCATAATTGGTGAATATTTTGTAACTATTTTTTCATTATTTCTAGTAGCTTCATAACCACGTGCAGTACGTTTTAATTTATATCCATTTAAATCAGTTGTAACAGCTGCTATTGCTTTCTGTTCTCTTTCATGTAGATTGATTGAATCAGGGAAGAAAACATTATGAACTCGATGTACTCGAACAAAACTTTTGTTTAATTTTTCTTGATGTGCTCCACGAATTGAAACACCCCACTTATTAAATACTCTTTGACCTCTAGTATCAATACAATCATATTTTTTATCGAATCTATAAAAACTATCATAAATCTTACTATATCGATAATATGAAGTTTTTTTTACAATGGTAGCAACACCTAAATTAAATGGAAATGCACCATCATACCATTCATCACCAATTAATTCACCATTTTTACCAACGAAATTATATTTACCGTTGTTTTTAACTAAAAGACAACCATCTTTAATATTTTCATCTACTTCATCAAACCATTCTTTACTATATAATTTCCCGTTAGTATCAATTATATTCATTACCGTTTCAGCACGTTTTCCATCAGGTTCAGACTGAATATCTTTGTATCTCCAAACACGAGCATAACCATTTACAAAACGTAATTCTTTATCAAAAAGATATCTATCAGTACCATGAAACCATGAATCTTCAATTATTTTTTCATCATTATCTAAAAGGTAATACACACCATCTATTTTGGTTACTTTTCTTTCATCAATTTTGTTATATTCTTTTTTTACTTCTTCTTGAATAATAAAAATATGATCTAGTTGCTCAGTTAAATATTCTTGATATGTCTTTTCTATTATTTCCTTCATAATTCACCTATTCTAGAATTAGTATAACATATTTTAAAAGAATATTCTATTTAAGAATATTCTTCATTATTTCACTAATTCGATTTTCTTTATTCTCTAATTTTAAATAACCAATTAAAGCTTCTAAACCAGTTGCATATCGATATGTTACTATATCACAATTTCTAGGATGAGATATACTTTTATGGTTTCTTGCTCTTTTAATTATTTCTAGTTCTTCTTCTGTAAATAAATTATTACCTATTAATTCTTTTACGTATTCACATTGCGCTTTTGCGCTAGAATACTTAATTGATTCAGTTTGTAAATCATTAACATTAGCAATACCCTTTTTAATTAAATAAATTCTTACATAATCTTCATATATGGTATCACCTAAATAAGCTAAGACTAAACTATTTATTTCTCTTGTCATTTATTTCTTCTTCCAAACATAAATACTAAACGTAGTATTTCCATTAATGTTGATAATACACCTGCTACATAAGTTAAAGCGGCTGATGTTAACATCTTTTTAGCTCCACTATGTTCATCATTACTAACAATACCATATTCTTTAATAAATACTAAAGCTCTTTTAGAAGCATCGAATTCTACTGGTAGAGTAATTAATTGGAATAATAAAATAATTATTTCAAAAGCAATACCAGTCCATATTAAATTAGTTATTCCAGCAGCAAGACCAATCATAATTGCAGCATAGCCTATTTTAGAAGAGAAATTAACTAATGGAACTATTTTATTACGAAATCTTAAGAATGTATAACCATTCTTATCTTGTACTGCATGACCACATTCATGTGATGCAACTGATACAGCAGCTATTGTTTTACCATTATAAATATCATGTGATAATTTAACTACTTTCTTACTAGGATCATAATGATCACTAAGTTCTCCTTGAGTTTCAAGTATTAATACTTTAGATAATCCATTACGATCAAGTATTTCTCTGGCAACATCAAAACCAGTTTTACCACTTTTTACAAAAACTTGTTTATATTTCTTATAATTTAAACTTATATATGCTTGTGCACCACCTGTAATTAAAGTAGCGATAGCAACTAAAATAATAGATATTGAATCCATAATTCACCTCACTTAAATAATATAATAAATATATTAAATAGTCAATCAATATGGTATACTATTATCATAGGTGATAATATGAAAAAAATATATATTATTATTGGTTTTTTATTATTAATAGTTGGCCTTTTAATTTATAATAAAATATATGTTGATAATTATAATTTTTCTCTTAATGGTAAAGATTATTTAGTTATTAATGTAGGTGATGAATGGAGTGATCCATTATATACTGTTGATAACGATAAAACAATATATATTGATAATAGCCTAGATAATAATAAAGAAGGAACTTATAAAATAACATATTCATTAAAAATTGGTATATTTAAAAAAGAATTAGTAAGACAAATAAAAGTAGTTAATAAAGATGATAAAGCTGATTTATCATTAGATTTATTAGGTAATAATCCATATTATTTAATGAATGGTAATGATTATCAAGAATTTGGTTTTGAATCATTTGATAAGTTTGATGGTAATTTAACAAGTAAGGTTTTGATAGAAAATAATATTGATATTAATAAAGATGGTACTTATGAAATAAAATATCAAGCTACTGATAGTAATGGTATTATTAAAACAGCAACTAGAAAAGTTATAGTTTATTCTCTTAAATATGAAAGTAAACTAAGAACAGAAGAATATACAACAAATAACGATATTTTATTAAATATTAATGATGCTAACTATAACCATACTATCTTACCAAATGGTGATATTACTAATGAAAGAGAAATAATATATCAAGTTAATGAAAATAAAGAATATATTTTTAAAATATATGATAATAATAATGCGTTTAAAGAATATAAAGTAAATGTAAAAAATATTGATAATGAATTACCTACTGGTTCATGTAATATTACCTTATATGATAAAAATGGTATTATAAAAGTAAATGCTAAAGATAATGTTGGTATTAAAGGGTATATATATAATTATGGAAATAATAAAACTGAATTAAATGAAAATAACGAATTTAAAATTAATACTCTAGATACTAAAGTAAGTATAGATATATATGATTCATCTGGTAATATCAATAATATAAAGTGTGATACTATTGATAAATCAACTAAAACTAAAAGATCATATACTAAAGAAAAGTTTGAAAATAGAGATTATTGGTTTTATGTACCAAAGAATACCTCTACAAGAAATAAAGTACCATTAGTAATATACTTACATGGTGCTGGTGGAGCTAAAAATATTGATGCAGTTAATAATCATGCTCTTCCATCACATATAAAAGCAGGACATGATTTCCCATATTATGCAGTAGCTCCACACTTTACTAAATATTATTTTGGAGATACTAATAAATTTATAATGGATTTAATTGATGAATTAGTTAAAAATAATAATATAGATCCTAGTAGAATTATTATTTCTGGTGGTTCTAATGGATCTGATCCATCTTACTATATAGCAGCTAATAATCCAGGAAAATTTTCTGGTATGTTAATAATTGCTGGTCATCATACTATATCTGATTTATCTAAATTAACTAATATTAAGGTATGGTTTCATCAAGGTTCACAAGATGCTTATAAATATATGGAAAATTATGCAAATGAACTTAACAAATTAGGTGGTAATGCTAAAATAACTAAATATAATGGTGGACATACCGCCCCAAACAATGCTTTCTTAACTGAAGGTGTTACTGAATGGATATTAGAAAAAAAATAAACCAATTGGTTTATTTTTTATTTTACTATTTCGTATATAGTACCTTCTCTAGTATCTTTAAGAACAATACCCATTGAAAGTAAATTATTTCTTATTTCATCAGCTTTTTGATAATCTTTATTAGCCTTAGCTATATTTCTATCATTAATAAGTTTTTCTATTTCATCAATATTCTCTAATTCTTTATTTTCTTCTTTAGATAAATCAAGAGATAATACTGTATCAAACTCATTAATAAGTTTTAACTTAGTATAATCATTCATATCACTCTTTAATACATCATATATAGTAGTTAAAGCAAGTGATGTATTTAGGTTATTATCCATTACTTCTTTAAATTTATTTTTAAATTCTTCATAACCATCTGATATAGTATCTTCAGCTTTATTAAGTTTTAAAACTCTACTCTTTAATTTTAAATATGCATTTTCTGCAATATCAAGATTTTCATATGAGAACATTAATGGTTTTTGATAATGACTAGATAATACCATATAACGATATGATAATGGATTATAACCATGTTTAATTAAATTATCAACAGTTAAGAATTCACCAGAACTCTTACTCATTTTACCATTTGCATCATTCAAATGTTCTGAATGAAACCAATAATTACACCATTTATGGCCTAGGTAAGCTTCACTTTGTGCAATTTCATTAGTATGATGTGGGAATATATTATCCACACCACCACAGTGGATATCTAATTTTTCACCAAGATATTTCATTGAAATACAAGAACATTCTATATGCCATCCAGGATATCCATAACCCCAAGGTGAATCCCATTTAAGTTCTTGATCATCAAACTTAGATTTAGTAAACCATAGTACAAAATCTGCTTTATTACGTTTATTATCATCTTTAGTAACATCTTCTCTTGCACCATCAATTAAATCATCAACATTATGATTAGTTAGACAATAATAATTATCAAGTTTTGATGTATCAAAATAAACATTACCTCCAGTTATATATGCATAACCATCTTCAAGTAATTTACTAATTACCTTAATGTACTCAGATATTTGTGAAGTAGCTGGTACTAAAGTATCAGGTTTACGAATATTAAGTTTTTCTGCATCTTCAAAGAACTTATCAGTATAAAACTTAGCGATATCTAAAACACTCTTATGTTCTTTTTTAGCGCTATTAACCATTTTATCAGTACCATCATCAGAATCTCCTGTTAAGTGTCCTACATCAGTTATATTCATAACTCTTTCTACTTTATATCCAAGATATTTTAAATATTTTTCTAGAACATCTTCACTAATATATGTACGAAGATTTCCTATATGAGCAAAATGGTATACTGTAGGACCACAAGTATACATTTTAACAACTCCTTCTTCATTAGGAATAAACTCTTCTACTTTTCTAGTTAATGTGTTAAAAAACTTCATAAATACCTCCACTTATGCTTATTATATAATAAAATTAATGAAAAAAAAAGACTAGATTTTACTAGTCTAATTATTTAACTATTTGCTCATGTCTTTCGATAAATACTTTTTCTCTACTAGCTAACATAGTTTGTCTTTTTACATTATCTAAAGCCATTGAATAGATATTCTTTGTTGGTTTAGCTGAATTATTTGGTTTAGTTCCTACACTAACTACTCCTGTTGGTCCAAATACTTCTACATTACCAAAATCCTGAAGTCCCATATCAGTTAAATAAGATCCATCATAATTAACATTAAATGATCTGTTTTGCCTATATATTTCATATGGTTTAAATACATCATCAAACTCGGGCCTTACACCTTTTTCCTCGGCTTCAGAAAATAATGTAGCTAATCTTCTAGATTCATTAGCATAAAGTGAAGGACAATTTACACCCGTCGTTAATGCTAATTCAAGTGCTTTACCCCAACCGCAACATCTATTATATAAATCACTATTATTTTTTAAAGATTCAAGTTCTTTATTATAATCATACTCTAAATCACAGATATTAAATGTCCAGTCTCCATTATCATTACTTTCCATTATTCCATAACTAGCTGCTATTATGCCATCATCAGGTAATCCTATAGAACCAGGATTATATAAACTAACTCCATCCTTTGTTTCCTTATGAGCCTCATGAGTATGACCAGTTATAACTACCATATTTTCCCTTTTTACTAGTTCAATCTCATTTGGATCAAGAGGCATTTTATGTTTAACAAATATTGGTCTTTTACCATCATGTCTAATAATACAAGAAATAGGTAATGATTTTAAATATTTAAGTCTTTCTTTACCAAGTTCACGACAAGAAATTAGTGCAGCTCCCATTGTGGAATCTATATCCCAATCAGGTTCTTTATCATGTCTTAAACTTTCTAGATATGTTCCTACTTGATCAGTTTCTCTATTACCTTTGATTATATAAGTTTTATATTTTTTAGATATCTCTTGCATTAAGTCTACTACTTTAGATCCATCAGCAAAATCACCAACATAGTCTCCGGTAAATATAAAACCAGTTATTTCGCTATCATATTTATCTATTATATCTTTTATTACTTCTTCAAGTGCATAATAATTACCATGCACATCACCTAAAACTGCGTATCTCATATCAACACCCCTTTAAGTATATCATCATATCAAATTAGAGACAATAATTATGAATCTATTTTTTATTAACTGCAGCTTTTATTAAACCATCAAATACTGGACTTGGTCTATTTGGACGTGATCTAAATTCTGGATGAAATTGACAAGCTACAAAATAATCATTCTTATCTATTTCAACTATTTCTACTAAATCAAGTTCTGGATTAACTCCAACTGTCTTAAGTCCTTTTTTTTCTAATAATTCACGATAATTATTATTATATTCATAACGATGACGATGTCTTTCGTAAATAACATCTTGTTTATATAAATCATATGATTTACTATTCTTGTCTAATTTACAACTATACTTACCAAGACGCATAGTACCACCAAGATTTTTAATCTTTTTTTGTTCTTCCATGATAGCAATTACTGGATTTTTAGTTTCACTAAATTCTTCGGAGTTTGCATCTTTTATTTTTAATACATCTCTCGCATATTCAATAACTGATAATTGCATACCAAGACATATTCCAAGGAAAGGAATATTCTTTTCTCTTGCATACTTAATTGCTGTTATCATACCTTCTATACCACGAGAACCAAATCCACCTGGTACTACTATTGCTTTATATTTCTTTAGAACACTAGCTACATTCTTTTCGTTTATTCCTTCAGAATCAACTACATCTACATGTACTTTAACATTATTCTTAAATCCTGCATGTTTTAAGCTTTCAATAACAGATATATATGAATCCTCTAATTTAGTATATTTACCAACTAAACATACATCTATTTCATCTTTGATTTTTCTTATATTTTTAATCATCTTTTCCCATTCTTTATTATTAGGAACAAAACTATCTAATTTTAAATGATTACAAGCCTCAATTCCAAGTCCTGCTTCTTCTAATAATAATGGTATTGCATATAAATTATCAGCTGTTAAATTCTCTATTACACTAGATTTTCTAACATTACAAAATAAAGCTAATTTCTCTTTCATATCATCCATTATTGGTATATCAGTTCTACATACTAAAATATCTGGACAAATACCTAAACTTTGTAATTCTTTTACAGAATGTTGAGTAGGTTTTGTTTTAACTTCATTACTACCACTAATAAATGGTAAAAGAGTAACATGAATATAAAGTACATCTTCTTTATTCTTTTCTAACCCTACTTGTCTTATTGCTTCAATCATTGATAATCCTTCAATATCACCAATAGTACCACCAATTTCTGTAATAATAATATCTGCATCAGTATTTTCAAAACTATATATTTTTTCTTTTATTTCGTTAGTTACATGTGGTATTACTTGAACTGTTTTACCAAGATATTCACCACGTCTTTCTTTTTCAATAACTTCAGAATATATTTTACCCATTGATATACTAGAATTCTTAGTTAAATCTTCATCAATAAATCTTTCATAATGACCTAAATCTAAATCAGTTTCACCACCATCAACGGTTACAAATACTTCTCCATGTTCACGAGGATTCATAGTTCCTGGATCTACATTTAGATATGGATCAAACTTTTGCATAGTTACTTTATATCCACGATTTTTCAATAATCTTCCTAATGAAGCTGCTGTAATTCCTTTCCCTAATCCTGATACAACTCCACCTGTTACAAAAATATACTTTTTATTCATTATTTCCTCCTATAAAAACAAAAAAAGATTTAAAAAATTCTCCCAAAGGGGTTTTTTTTAAATCTATCATACAAACATAATAACACTATTTTTTTATCATTACAATATTATTTTTAAAAAAAATAAAAAGAACTCAAAAGAGTTCTTTAAATAACCCAAAGATTTAATACAACGTATGATAAGAATAATACTAATAATATTTCTAATATTACAAATAGTACTTTCTTTAACCAAGTAGTATATTTAATATCTAATATACTTAAAGTAAATAGAAGTACAACACTAGTTGGTGCAATAAACATTGCAAATCCATACATTGTTTGAGTTATAAATTCTGCAAATGGAATAACACCATTTCCAGTATATGCTGTAGTTACATAAGCTACATTTAATACACCATATTCATAGTATGCAAAATCAGTATTAAATAATGCACTAAATAGTGTACTAATTGGATATAAAACAATATGTAATCCCTTAGTTGCTTCTAGTAATGGTTTAATAATAGTTAATCCAATTGGATGACCAGATACTAAGATAAGTACTGTATATGAAAGTAATACTACAAAACATCCATATAATACATTCTTAAATCCCTCACCAAGATTATCTAATATTTCACTAAATTTAACATGATATGCAAATTTAATAGCTAAACAAACTAGAAGTAGAAGAATCATATAATCATTATATGTCCAACTTCCAAAAGCAGCAACTGAACCAAATAGTTTATCAAAAGTGAATCCACTAATAACACCATCTAACTTAATTGCTTCAATAGCTTTTGTCATAAATTGAGTAGCTTTAAATACATCTTCTAACATTATTTTTAATAATGCTAAGAAAGCAATTACACCAAAAACAATAGTTACTATCTTACGACGTTTACTCATTAATTCTTGATCTTTTTTATCAGCTTTCATTCTCTTATAAAGAGAAGTTAAAACATTATATAAAATAACTAATACACTAACTGTTAGAATAATATATTTAGATAATATAGGCCAAGCTTTAATAGTAGTAAGTGCATCATTAAAGAACACTACTCCAAAAGCTCCTTGCCAATCAATTGCTGCTAAAACCATAACAATAGTTGCAACAATAGCAATAGTTGCAAGTGGCCATACTTTAACCTTTTTACTAGTAACTTTCTTAGGTACTAAGAAACTTTCTTCAACTGTTTCTTTAACTTCAGATTTTTTAGCTTTTAAGATAATATTTAATATTAAGATAACAGCACATACAACAAGAATAGCTACTTTAATAGCAATTAAATCTTTATATGTTGGAGTTTCTAATACTTCATTTAATTTTCCAACAATTGGTTTAGAAAATAATGAACCAATTACACCAACACTAACTGATCCAACTGTTACCATGGCAGCAATTATCTTATCATAACCCAATAGTAATACAACAGCAGCTATTAATGGTAAGAATACTAGCATTTCAAAAGTTAATCCAGTAAATGCAACTATAATAGATAGTAATAATACTGTAAGAACTAAGCATAATACTTTATGATTCTTAACGAATTTTACTAACTTATCAAGTAATACACGATAAGCTGGTACTTTATTAAGTATTCCATATAAACCACCAACAAATAATAGTCCTGCAAAAACATAAATGAAATTATAGAAAGTAAATAATCCATATGTTGCTGTACTAACTATACCAGCTTGTACTCTTTCACCAGCAATTAAATCACCACTATAGTAAGTAATTGGTAAAATCCAAGTTAATAAAGCTACTACTAAAACAGTTATTGCTACTACTAACAATGTGTGATATTTTTTCATCTTTCCTCCTCATAATAATTATACAAAAAAAGTGTTTATTATACAAACACTTTTACATATTTTTCACAAGTTAAAATCTTATTTACTTTTCTCTAAATCCCACTTACCAATAACATATTCTTTTTCACCAATTACTTCTCTTTTACCATCAATATAATCATAAGCTTCTAAAGTAATTGGTTCATGATTATTAAAGAAATCATTGATTTTTTCTTCAGGTATTTTATTAAGTAATGGGACATAGTAAGATCTTTTACCCTTCTTACATGAACATAATTGATTATAATCAACTAAATAATATGAATCATCAAGTTTTATAACATTAAAGCAATGTGGTTCTATATCAACAGCACCCATACAATAATATGATTCTACTCCAAACATAGATAATATATTTTGAGCAATTGCACTACGTTCAGTACACATTGCCATTTTCTTTCCTTTAAAAACACCTATTTCTAATTTTTCAATAGCTTCAAAGTACTCATCATCAGTTACGGTATTATTTAAAATAACTTCTTGTAAATCCTCTCTTCGATCTGGACCAACACTAATACCAAAATAATCATTAATAAATGTCATAAGAAATATTATAACGTTTTTAACATTTTTAAAGTCATAATGTTTAACAAGACGTGCAATAGTATAATAAAAGTCTCTGGTTTTCATAGAATAATCAAGCATTGATGAAACACCAAATCTAATTCTTGTATTAAAATCTATAAAACCTTTATGTGCACCATTTAAATTCATTGATCCAGGAATAAAACCAAGTATTTTTTTCTTTTCACAGTTATTAGATAAATCATTTAATCTATCATCAACAAGTTGATCAATTTCACTCATTTCACAATTAAGTAATTTATTTAAAAAATCCATAACTCCCCCTATAAGACATTATCAATATTAATATCTTTATCAGTTAAAGTAATTAAGACATCTTTTCTACGTTTATCTTTAGTATTAGTTGCATGTTCAGTAACAGTCTTTTCATACATATTACGTACAAATCTAGCATTGCCAAAGTTCTTATCATTTAAATGTTCCTTAATAATATTTCTTGCTTTATAAAGGGCTTCATTAGTAATCTTAAATCCAGCTTTATTAACCATACCTTTAAATATTTCAAGTAATTCTTCTTCTGTATAGTCTTTAAAGTTTAATGTATAACCAATACGTGAAGCAATACCAGAATTTGAATTAATAAAGTCTTGCATTTCTTTAGTATAACCAGCAAATATAACAACAAGATTATCACGATTATCTTCCATTGCTTTAATTAAAGTAGCAATAGCTTCATCATTATATGAATTATTCTTACTAGAAAGTGAATAAGCTTCATCAATAAATAATACTCCACCAAGAGCTCTTTCTATTACACTATAAGTTTTAATAGCAGTTTGACCAACATATTCAGCAACTAAATCTTTACTAGATACTTCAAGTAATTTATTTTCTTTAATATAACCCAGATTATATAAAATATCAGAAAGGCATCTAGCTACAGTAGTTTTACCAGTACCAGGATTACCAAGGAATAACATATGTAAGTTAACATTACTAATTTTTAAATCACTTTTATCTTTTAAACTAATTAAGTTAACCAAATCTCTAAGTACTTTCTTAACATCATAAAGTCCTACCAAACTATCAAGCTCTTTAAATACTTCATCTATAGTTTTAACTTCTCTTATACTTGGTACTTCTTTATTAAATGCAAGATAACTAACTAACTTATCTCGATATGAAATATAATCAGTTATTTCTTTGTAAGAATCAGTTATATAATCAAGTAATTTAACTTTATTTTCATCACTTACTATAGTCTTATTCATTACTTCATTATATATATCTTGAATAGTAGGCATAATCTCTATTAATTTAAAATTAAAATTCTTAGTTCTTAAATCGTTATCATATGTAAGAAATAATTCTATATCATTTTCATTACCTGATAAAATAGTTATTTTCTTTTTATCTAAATTATTCTTTAAATTATAGAAAAACATTTTCTTATTATTCTCATCTTGCATTAAAATACTAGATAAATCTTTGATATTTAAAATACCATTCTTATTATATAATTCATTGATATCTACTTTATTATTCAAATCATATAAAGATAAATCATATGCATTATTACCATCAACATAATGATTTACGTTAACACTTTTCTTAAGAATACTAACAATACTATTGACAGTTTCAGTGTTATTACCACTAATAATAATATTAAAATTAATATAATTAGTTTCTTCTTTTTTAGAGAATTTATCCATATAATCTATTATTTGTTTTAATAGATTTTTTGATTCATTATCAAGATATAGTGAATCTATATCAATAGTTATATCTTCATTATTATCTTCTTTTACTACTAATTCTTTTTTTTCTACTCTAAAAAAATCATCATATATATCACTAAAATATTTATTATCCATACTCTCTCCTTATTCCAATTATATCATATTATAAAGTTTTTTTAAGTACTATTCCACCATATTCAGATAACTCTTCTTTACTCGAATCATCTATTCTATATTCTATTTCTGCATCTTGATATTCTTTTGGTATTTCTACCTTTTCTCGAGTTCCTACTCTACTTACTAATACATAAGCTTCTTTATTATCTAATTTACGAACAAATGAGAATGTCTTTGGATTAATATTAAGTATTTTTAATCCTGCTTTTTCTAAGAATTTATTATCATTTCTTAGTTTTCCCATTTTTTTAACATTATTAAGTATTCCATAATCTATATTATCCCATTCCATTGGACGACGATTAGATAAATTACCCAAGCCTTCCATACCTATTTCATCACCATAAAATATTGATAAAGTACCTGGAAGACAAGTTAAAGCTAGTAAGTATGATTTATATATTTTTTTAGCTTGTTCATATTCTTCTCTTGAAAGTATAACATCTTTTTGATACCAATGATTATCACCACTATTTGGATCCCAAGCCCAGTCACCATTATAATGCATTTCATTACTTCCAAGAATATTTAGTACACGAGAGATATCATGAGTAGAAGTAAAATTCATTAAACTATTAATGGTTTCTTCTGGATACTCTCGCATTACTTCTTTAATAATATGATTTAGAAAATCATTTTCACCATATTTATAATAACGAATTAGCGCATTCATTATTAAATAATCCATGATTGTATCCATTCCTTTACCAGACGATAAGTAACTTCTTCCACGATAAATACTCATTGGATTCTTCCATACTTCACCCATAATTAATCCATCTGGTTTATTTCTTCTAACTGCACGCCTTATTCCTTCAATAAATTCATCAGTTAAATTATCAGCTACATCAAGTCTTAGTCCATCAATACCAAGTTTAAACCACTGATCAATTATACCACCTTCACCATAAATATAATCTTGCCATGCTTTAGATTTTCCATCACATTCTGGTTTAGAATCTTGTCCCCACCAATGCCAAAAATGATTATCAGCATATTTATAGAATGGGAAATACTTCGAATCTTTACTTTGATAAGCACCTAATTCTGGGAAAGTATTAAATTGATTAAAATATTTACTATCATTACCAGTATGATTAAATACTGAATCTAAAACAATATGTATACCCATCGAATGAGCTTTATCACATAATTCTTTTAAATCTTCATTACACCCTACATATGGATCTACTACCTCATAATCAGATGCATCATAACGATGATTAGATTGTGCATAAACAATTGGACATAAATAGATAATACTAACTCCAAGAGACTTAATATAATCAAGTTTTTCAGTAACTCCCTTAAGATCCCCGCCATAGTAATCTGTACACCATAAATCATGATGCTCTGGTTGTGGCCCAACAATAATATCTTCATGCCAATCTTTATGAATATAACGATTAGGCATTTCTTTTAGTGGTTCTTTACTACCTCGATTAAATCTATCAACAAATATTTGATACATCATCTTTCCTTGTGCCCAATCAGGAACTTTGAAATTAACACTCATTTTCCACATTTCATCATTAGATACTGACTTATAATTATCTCTATTATTCTTTTTAAAATATACAAAATCATGATTAGCTTCAAAAGAAAAATAATAATTATACATAGCTTTAGTTTCTAAATAAACTTCTTGTTCAAAATAAACATATTCATCATCTTTTCTTACAAAATGCATTTGATTAGCATTACGTTTTATTTTACTCTCACCATTATCATAAACAACAATAGTTTCCGTAATTAATTTCATTCTTTCTATAAACCCAAGATCCATTGGTACCTTAATTTCAACATGATATTTTGCACCTTTTTCATCACTGCTTATTTCTTTGAAACCAAATTCAATTTTATCTAATAATTCTTTATTAATCATTCTATCATCTATCCTCTATTCTATATATAATTATAGCATGAAAAAGGTAATATAAGTATTCATTGACACATAAAAAAAAGAATATTTCTATTCTTTTCCTTTAACATTAATTTCAAGTAATTTATCTTTAAGTTCTTGTTCAAGACTCTCAAGTTCTTTTTCAGATTCAGCTCTTTTGATTCTACCATTTTTATGAATTTCAATAACTTTATCAATAGTTTCAATAATATCTGCATTAGTCTTACGTAGAGTTTCAATATCAACAATAGCTCTTTCTGATTCTTCAGCAATCTTAATAGAACCTTGTTTTAATGTTTCACTATTCTTCTTTAACATATCATTAGTTAATTTAGATACTGCTTGTTGATGTTTTAAAGCTTTTTGCGCATTGTTAATACCAAGTGCAAGAACCATTTGATTCTTCCATAGAGGAATAGTATTAGTAATTGAACTTTGAATCTTTTCAACTAACTCTGCATCATTATTTTGAAGTAATCTAATTTGTGGAGCCATTTGAATAGAAATTAATCTTGTAGTTTTAAGATCATATAATTTCTTTTCAAAACGATTTATGATATTTTCCATATCTTGTACTTTTTGTACATCTAAATGGTCTCCTGATTCTTCAGCTGCTTTCTTAAGATCTGGTAATACTACATCACGTAATTCATTTAGTTTTCTTTCACCTGCAATAATATATAATGAAATTTCTTTAAAATATTCTAGATTCTTTTCATACATATTATCATAAATATTAATATCTTTTAACATTTGTAGTTTATCTTTTTCAAGACCGCCTTCTATAGTATTAATATTCTTTTCAATCTTATTATATTTAGCTACTAATTTATCAAATTCACGTTTTGCAGTTGAGAATATCTTTTCAAAAATATTCATTCTCGAATTATCTGCTAATGCATTATCAAATGATTTGATTTCTGCAACTAAACTAGCTAATAATTCTCCTACTTCACCAGTATCTTTAGTACGAACATTTTCTAATACTGTATCAGAAAACTTTGATATCTTATCTTGTGCTGCAGAACCAAATTGAAGTATTTGTGTTTGATCATATACATCAATTTCACTATTAAACTTATCAATAGCTTTCTTTTCTTCATCAGTTAAAATATCATAATTAAGTGATTTTTCTATTTTAGCTTCACTAACATCTTTACCAGCTACTGCTAACCCTTCTAATTCTTTTGTACTTGTTTTTTTTAACTTTAATTCCATACTTACCTCCTATTTAAGTCCATCTATTAAAGCATTATATTCATTCATTTTAAGTCCTGATATTGTACTAGTAATCTCTTGTGGTACTGGTATACCTATTTTAGATACATCATATTTACCACCAGTTATACCTGTTCTAAAGCCATATTTTTCCCAAGCAATTTGCTGAATTCTTTCATTTTCTTCAAAGGCTTTATAAAGAATTACACCATTTTCAGTAAAATACATATAGCAAAGATTATTCCATGATTTTGGGTTTGGATAAGAAATGCTTATTCGATCTTTAACTTCATCATATCCTTTTTTTTTATAAA
>JAEEGL010098288.1_pt1 | contig 24422 bp, 13 predicted proteins | sample 9134231 | NCBI WGS metagenome assembly JAEEGL01 (sample SAMN16246548, study PRJNA631951) | gut metagenome | biome: gut microbiome; feature: rumen; material: fiber-attached | host: Bos | place: Iran: Karaj | collected 2018-10
TGCTCTTATCAATCTGCTGCATACCTGCCAGCGCGCAGGACTACAGCAAAATGTCGCGCTACGTCAGGGAGCGTGTGCACCGTCATATCTCCTCGTCAGCACTCCCCCACTCCACCTCGGCAGCCAAGGGAAGCGGGGATGAGCGTCGCTATGACATTGCGGCATACGGAACAGGCACGGCCACAAACGAGACAGCCACCGCTGATAAAAACGGGACAGGAACGGCTAAAAGCGCGGCAAGCACGGCCACAAGCGGAGCAAAAGCAGCGACAACCGTGACCGACGGGACTGACGGTATGGGCAAAAGCGGCGTTGGAGAGAGGCTGCTAGTGTTCGTTGAGTGCCCGGAGGATGTTGTGCGTCCGTGGTGCCTGAGCCATGCGGGCGGCATACACATTGCGCTGGTGCCGCTCGACAGCCTTGCAAAGCTTTCAGAAGACAACCGCGTGAGCCGCATAGAGGCCAATAAAAGACGCACGAAAACACTTAACGACCTCACCCAGCAGAAGACCGGCACGGACAAGCTGCAGCAGGGTTTCGGGCCGCTACTACAAGCATTCGACGGCGAAGGCATCCTCATTGGCGTGCAGGACGTAAGTTTCGACATGGGACACCCCACCTTCCGCTCAAAGAAAGACGGGCGCCTGCGCATCGTCAGGATGTGGGATATGCTTGACAATGAGCCTAATAAACTCTATAACGACGGCTCCGATTTCCCCATCGGGCGGCTCTATGACACCCCCGAAAGCCTGGAGGCCAAGGACCATTCCACTGATGCCTACATGCACTACCACGGCACTCATGTGGCAGGCATCGCCCCTGGCAACGGCTGTGACACGCCATACACGGGCATGGCACCCGAGGCAGACATCTATCTTGCCAGCACCATCATAAACTCTAACGACACCCTGCTGACACCAGAACAGAAGGAAAGCCTCACCGATGCCATCTATATGCTGGCCTTCCAGAACATGTTCAACTATGCCGACAGCGTGGGTATGCCGTGTGTGGTAAACTTCAGCATCGGCGGTTCCTATGACATAGCCGACAATGACCCTCTCACAGAGCGCTATGCCGAGGCCATCAGCGGTCCGGGAAAGATTATCTTGGCCGCTGCGGGCAATGAGGCAACGAAGCGATATTTCCTGCCTAAACCGGCTGAGAAGGACACCGTTGGAGGCCTGTTCCTGCCTGAAAGCTCTGCCAAGGAACTGGCTCTCCACATCAGCGCCACCAGCCACATGGTGCTGAAGATTACCGACGTAAAGAATACCTCGCTCAATAACAGCCACTCGTGGGGCCTGGGCTTCAGGGGCGGCGGCTCATATAGGGACGGCGAAATGGTAAATCTGCTGCCCTGGAATAACTGGTATGAGTATGAGTCAACAGGTGACCTGGGCAAGGGAACCATCGTGAAAATCTTCAGCGGGCAAGACGGTTTCAACCCCGACCGCGTGGGGTATGACATCTACCTCACTCCCCCCGACAAGAGTTTCAAAAAGAATTCCTATGTCATAGAGATATTCGGTGAGGGTGCAGAGGCCTTCGCCTACGTGCAGGAGGGCGTCCTGGCAGAGTATCGCAGCACTAAATTCAACCTCGACGGAGCCGAGATAGGCGCCAGCATCAACTCCCCCGCTACCCTACCCTCCGTCCTCGCTGTTGGCAGCACATCGTGGCGCACATCGTTCGTCAACTATAAAGACCAAATCAAGACCGTGACAGCGGGCAAAGACGGCCTGCTAAGCTCATATTCCAGCATTGGTCCTGCCCCCACTGGGTGCACCAAACCCGATTTCTGCGCACCAGGTCAGGCGCTCATATCATCGTTCAACAGCCACTTCATACAGAAGTATAACCCCGCCGTAGATTCATACATCGTGGATCTCAACGGCACCCACAGCGACTACACAGGGCGCGACTACGGCTGGCTGGCACTCAGCGGCACCTCTATGGCATGCCCCGTAGCAACGGGCATCATAGCCCTGTGGCTGCAGGCAGACCCATCGCTGACAAAGGATCGCATCATGGAAATCATCGCCAAGACCTCACGCCAGCCCGACCCTGCCCTCTCCTACCCCAACGACCACTACGGCTATGGCGAGATAGACGCCTATCGCGGCATGCTCGAAGTGCTGGGAATGACCGGCATCCGCACCATCTCCCCCACCCCGCTCACCACCGCCACCGTGCGCCCCGACGGTAACGGCAACATCGTCATCACCCTTAACGCTGCCGCCCCCACCACCACTGCCACTGCCACCGCGCCCACTGCCCCCGCCATCACCACCACTGCTGCCACTGTCACCGCGCCCAATACAGTGCCCGCTGGTTTGCCCAGCGGTTCCTCCAGCGCCCCCACCGGCAGCACCATCACCGTTTATGACACCGCCGGCCACATCGTGCGCCGCGCCGCTATCACCAGCACCACAGGCACCCACACGCCCATCACCATCCCCGCACAGGACCTGCACGGCATCTTCGTAGTGCAGGTAGGCCAGCAAGGCAGCACCATCATAAGGCTATAACAAATTGAAAATTGAGAATTTACAATTGAAAATTAACAATTGAAAATTTAGGATTAGCCGGTTCTGCGTCAATTTGGTTGGTAATTCGCCCTGAAAGGGCAAAAGCATATAGCCCAGGGCAGCGCCCTGGGTATGAACGCAAACCGTAATCACGCCCTGTAAGGGCAGCAGAAACGTCAACCCAAAGCGAAATCGTCTTTCTCGTTAATTGCTTCTGCTGCCCTTACAGGGCGAGACTACACACCCCAATCAATACCCAGGGCGCTGCCCTGGGCTATATGCTTTTGCCCTTTCAGGGCGTTTTGCTACCTGCTATATGCTTTTGACCCTTTCTTCGCACGTTGCTCATATTTAGCGGAGCTCAGGCGAGCATAGCCCGGAGCAGGGCGTTGTTCTACTTCAGAAAGCTGAATAAGGAACTTTTTTATTGTTTTCTTGGCTGTTTGGGAAATTATGCTTAATTTTGCATCATGGATTATTGTATGCGCACGCATGAGGGCAAAACAGCATGTGGACTGATGCAATGTAACGCAGGAACTGATGCAATGTAACACAGGAACTGATGTAATATAAAGCAGGAACCGATGCAATATAAAGCAGGAACCGATGCAATATAAAGCAGGAACCGATGCAATATAAAGCAGGAACCGATGCAATATAAAGCAGGAACCGATGCGACATGACGCACGCACATAATCGACACGACACTTACACAAATAAAATGCGACAGATATCAATATGCGATATAGCCGACAGGACATAGAGAAACTACTGGATGAGCGAGTGCTTATCCTTGATGGTGCTACGGGTACCTACCTTCAGCAGTTTCAGCTGAAGGAGGAGGACTTCCGCGGTAGCCTGTTCAGCAGCCATTCTGTGCCGCTGAAGGGCTGCAATGATGTGCTGTGCCTGACGCAGCCTGAGCTGGTGAGGCAGATGCACCAAGCCTACATAGAGGCCGGGGCAGACATCATAGAGACCAATTCCTTTAACTGCAACCGCTTCTCACTGGGCGACTATGGCCTTGAGGACCGGGTGTATGAGATAAGCAAGGCTGCGGCAACGGTTGCACGCGCTGCGGCAGATGCGGCAGAGGGAACCCCCACTCTATCTCCGCAGGGGGAACGCGCCGAGAGTGGCGTGGTTCTTGTGGCAGGTTCTATGGGCCCCACGAACAAGACTCTCTCCATCAGCGGCAACGTGAACGACCCCGGGGCGCGCGAGATATCGTTTCAAGAGCTCTATGACACCTATCACGAGCAGGCGCGGGGCCTCATGGATGGCGGCGCCGATATGCTGCTCATAGAGACCGTCTTTGACACACTGAATGCGAAATGTGCGATGAAGGCCATCATAGACCTCTGTGCAGAGCACGGAGAGGACATCCCCGTGATGGTCAGCGCTACGCTGAGCGATGCCTCAGGCCGCACGCTGAGCGGGCAGACGCTTGACGCTTTTGTGGCCTCCATGAGCCACGGTCCGCTGCTCTCCATTGGTCTGAACTGCGGCTTTGGCGCCAAGCAACTGCTGCCATATATCAGCCGCCTGGACGAGATAGCGCCCTGTCGCGTCAGCGTGCACCCCAATGCGGGACTGCCGAACGTCATGGGCACATACGACGAAACGCCTGAGACCTTTGCCCAGGCTGCCCTTGCAACGCTCAGCAGCGGGAGCAGGATAAACATCTACGGCGGCTGCTGCGGCACTACGCCGGAGCATATCCGCGCCCTGCGCACGGTGGTGGAGGGCCTCAGCATACCTGCCGAGCGGTTGGCGTGCCCAAAGAAGGCAGAGATAGAGCCAATGAGGCTGGCCGGGCTGGAGCTGCTGACGGTCGGAGGTGGTCGTTGCGATGACATCGCAACACAAAGAACGAAAGACACCGCAAATGAAGGAGCGGCGGCTAAGGGCGGCGCTGACAATGAGAGGGGGGCGGCTAAGGGCGGCGCTGACAATGAAGGCAGAGCGGCGGCTAAGGGCGGCGCTGACAATGAAATCAGAACGGCGGCTAAAGGCGGCGCGGCGCATGAGAGGGGGGCGTTTATCAATGTGGGTGAGCGTACGAACGTGGCGGGATCGGCGAAGTTCAAGAAGCTGATACAGGCGCGTGACTATGAGGCGGCGCTGAGCGTGGCGCGACAGCAGGTGGAGCGCGGCGCACAGGTGATAGACATCTGCATGGACGACGGCCTGATAGACGGCGTGGAGGCTATGACAACATTCCTGCGCCTCATTGCAGCAGAGCCCGATATAGCCCGCGTGCCAGTGATGATAGACTCGTCACGGTGGGATGTCATCAAGGCCGGACTGGAGAATGTGCAGGGCAAGCCCATCGTCAACTCTATCTCGCTGAAGGAAGGCGAGGAGCCATTCCTGCGCAAGGCGCGCCACATAGCGTCTATGGGAGCCGCCACGGTGGTGATGCTCTTTGACGAAGAGGGTCAGGCCGACACCTACGAACGCAAGGTGACGGTGGCTCGCAGGGCGTATAAGCTGCTGAAGGGTATCGGTTTTCCTACGGAAGACATCATCATCGACCCCAACGTGCTTGCCGTCGCCACGGGTATGCCGGAGCACGACGACTATGCTAAAGCCTTCATCATGGCCTGCGCCACCATACACCAGGAGATGCCCGAGGTGCACATGAGCGGCGGCATCAGCAACCTGTCGTTCTCCTTCCGTGGCAACAACACCATCCGCCAGGCCATGCACAGCGTATTCCTGCACCATGCGATGCAGGCAGGACTGGATATGAGCATCGTCAATCCAGCAATGACAACAAGGTATGAGGAGATACCGGTGGAGATGCTAAGAGTGGTGGAGGATGTGATAAAGCCAAGCCCCCTCCCAGCCTCCCCCAAGGGGGAGGAGACCGGAATGCCCGGAATGCCCGGAATATCCGGAGAAACCGGAAAGACCGGAAACACCGGAAACACCGGAAACACCGGATTATCCGGAGAAACCGCGACTACCCCCGCAGAGAGGCTGATAGAATATGCCGAAAAGGTGAAGGCCGCTGACGAGGCTCGCAAGGCAGCGGCGGCAGGGACTACGGCAACTCCAAAGAAAGCAGAGGAGGCACCGCGCACGGTGAAGGAACGCATCGCCGCAGCTATGCTGAAGGGACTGACAGAGAATATAGAAGCAGACACAGAGGAGGCATATAAGGAAGCAGGCACAGCCCTCGGAGTGATAGACAACTACCTGATGCCCGCCATGGAACAGGTGGGGCAGCTATTCGGCGAAGGCAAGATGTTCCTGCCGCAGGTGGTTAAGTCAGCCCGCGTAATGAAGAAAGCAGTGGCGGTGCTGGAGCCGTATATGGGGAGCCCCCTCCCAGCCTCAAGCCCCCTCCCAGCCTCCCCCTTGGGGGAGGGGACGGGAAACACCGGAATATCCGGAAAGACCGGAATGCCCGGAATATCCGGAAAAACCGGAACCACCGGAACCGCCGGAACTGCCAGCACACCTGGGGCCTCTGTCCTGATGGCTACTGTGAAGGGCGATGTGCATGATATCGGCAAGAATATCGTGGCTGTGGTGACGCAGTGCAATGGCTTCCACGTGGAGGATCTCGGCGTGATGGTGGATACACAGACCATTGTGGATACCGCGCAGAGGCATAACGTGGATGTGATAGGGTTGTCGGGACTCATCACTCCGTCGCTGGACGAGATGATAAAGGTGTGTGAGGAGCTGCAGCGCAGGGGTATGGCAACGCCTGTGATAGTGGGTGGAGCAACCACGTCAGCACTCCATACGGCGCTGAAGATGGCTACGGCATATCCCAACGGCGTGGTGATACACTCACACTCCGCAGCCGACAATCCCGCTATCATACGACGCCTCATAGCCCCTGACCGCGAGGAGTACATCGCCGAGCAGAAGAACCAGCAGCGCATCGTGAGGGAGAACTACCAGCATGAGCAGGCAAAGAAGAAACCCCAGCTGAGCATGGCGGAGGCGCGGCAGCGCAGACACCAGAAGAGGGTAGGGGAGGTGGCTATGCCAAAGGGCGATACCACGTTTGACCTACACGTGAAGGTGGCGGACATCAGGGAGCGCATCAACTGGAATTTCTTCTATCAGGCCTGGGGACTGAAAGGCGAGAACCGTCAGGGCGATGAGGCAAAGAAGCTGATGGCCGATGCTGAGGAGATGCTGAGGGTGATAGACGAGCGCATAACGCTGCTGGCAAAGGCACGCATACTGCCTGCCAACAGTAATGAGTATGACGATATAGTCATCAACTGCGACGGGGAGAAATATGCCATCAACATGCCGAGAAGCACGACGGAGGCAGACGAGACACTGTGTCTTGCCGACTATATCATGAGGGACGGAGTGGATTTCATCTGTCCGTTCGTGGTAAGCGCGGGCGTGGGACTGAAAGCCCTGCAGGATGAGTATCGCAAGAACAATGACGAATATAAGGCAATGATGGCCAAGCTGCTTTGTGACCGCCTAGCCGAAGCACTTGCCGAGCACCTCAGCGACCGGATGGAGTGGGGCGACCGGCGAATCAGGTTTGCCTTCGGCTATGGTGCCTGTCCTGACCACAAACCAAAGGAGCAGGTATTCAGCATCCTCGGGGTGGGGGAGAAGGACGGACTGTCACTCACATCAAGCTACATGATAGACCCCGGAGAGAGCATCTGCGGACTGATATTCGCAAATACGCCAATGAAGTACTTCAATGTAATTCATAATGGATGATGTACAATTTACAATGTACAATTTGATGAGGAGGGATGAGAGATGAACCTTGCGGGGAAACCGCAAGGCACCCGAGGAGGGCGTAAACTAGTATCAAAAAGAATATATGAAAGTAACCGATATAATAAACCAAGCGAAGGAGAGCGGCAAGGCGCGGTTTTCTTTTGAGCTGCTGCCACCGCTGAAGGGCGACGGGCTGCATGGCGTGTTTGACGCTATTGACACTCTGATACCCTTCAATCCGGCATTCATCAACGTCACCACCCACCGCGAGGAGATGAAGTATGTGGAGCGTCCCGACGGGCTGATAGAGAAGCATATCGTGCGCCGCCGCCCAGGAACCACCGGAGTGTGCGCGCGGATAAAGCAGAAATACGGCATAGAGGTGGTGCCTCACGTCATCTGCGGCGGGCAGACGAAGTACGACATCGAAGACCTGCTCATAGACCTTGACTTCCTGAGCATCAAGAACGTGCTGGCCCTCAGGGGCGATGCCATGCCCGGCACCACGCGGTTCAAGCCGACAGAGGGGGGACACGCACATGCCGATGCGCTGGTAAGGCAGATAAGCAATATGAACAATGGCATCTTCATAGACGGTGAGCCCAACACATCGCACTGCTCTGAGTTCTGCATCGGTGTGGCGGGATACCCCGAGAAGCACGTGGAGTCACCCAACCATCTCACCGACCTGGGTTACCTGAAGCAGAAGATAGATGCCGGTGCAGAGTATATCGCTACACAGATATGCTATGATGCCGACAAGATCATAGCCTTCCGCGACAAGTGTGCTGAGATAGGCATCGATGTGCCTGTGCTGCCGGGCCTGAAGCCCTTTGCCACCAAGTCACAGCTGACGGTGCTGCCGCAAACCTTTGCCGTTGACCTGCCGCAGAAGCTGGTGGAGAGCGTGATGAAGTGTCGCGACAATAACGACGTGAAGAAGGTGGGCGTAGAGTGGGCCGTCATGCAGTGCGAGAAGCTGCTGAAGGCCGGTTTCCCCGTGCTGCACTTCTACACCATGACGCGCACCCAGCAGGTGCAGGAGATACTGAAAGCCCTCAACCTGCCGCGCTAAGGGCCGTGACCGAGGCGCAAAAGCAGAAGTCCTGACAAAGACTGTAACCTTATCAACAAAACAAATAATATGGAATCACAAAACGCTATCTATGATGCACGGCAACTGGGCAAGCCACGTATGGTAATCCTTGGCGTGCAACACCTTTTTGCTATGTTTGGTGCAACGGTTCTCGTGCCGCTCATCACAGGCCTGGACGTATCGGTAACGCTGCTCTTTGCGGGTATCGGTACGCTGTTGTTTCACTTCATTTCCAAATGGAATGTTCCGGCATTCCTCGGCTCTTCCTTTGCCTTCCTGGGCGGATATGCGTCAGTGAAGGAGATGGGAGTGGACCAGGGACTGACAGAGACGCTGGCTCTTGACTATGCCTGCCTGGGCGTAGCCTGTGCAGGACTGATGTATTTCATCATGGCAGCCCTCATCAAGTTCTTTGGCATAGAGAAGATCATGCACTATTTCCCACCCGTAGTGACAGGCCCTATCGTCATAGCAATAGGTCTGGTGCTGTCCGGTTCGGCAATAGCCAACTGTCAGACCAACTGGCTGCTTGCCATCATAGCCATCGTGGTTGTGATATCCTCATCTGTGTGGGGCAAGGGGATAGTGAAGATTATCCCCATACTGCTGGGTGTCATAGCCTCATACGTGATAGCAGCGCTGATGGGCGAAGTAGATTTCACCCCTGTCAGCGAGGCGGCATGGGTAGGTTTCCCCATAAGCAAGGAGCGCACCGTCCTGGCAGTCTTTGAGGACGGCAACAGCACGCTGATGCTTTCCTCCATCCTTGCCATCATGCCAATAGCCTTTGCCACTATCATGGAGCATATCGGCGACATGCTTGCCATCAGTTCTACGGTGGGCAAAGACTTCCTCACCCAACCCGGTTTGCACCGCACCCTGACCGGTGACGGTGTCGCCACAGCCGTCGCTTCAATGTTTGGCGCTCCTGCCAACACCACATACGGCGAGAATACCGGCGTGCTGAACCTCACAAAGGTCTTTGACCCGAAGGTGATACGCATAGCAGCATGCATAGCCATCCTGCTGGCTTTCTGCCCTAAGTTCGCCAGCCTCATACAGCAGATGCCCGCCGCCACAATAGGCGGAGTGAGCCTCATACTCTATGGCATGATATCGGCTGTGGGCGTGCGCAACCTGATAGAGGAGAATGTTGACCTTAAGAGTTCGCGCAATGTCTTTGTGGCAGCCCTCATACTGGTGCTCGCCATAGGTGTGAAGTATGGTGCCAATGACGACATCGCCATAGGCCCGATACACATCTCAGGCCTTGCCATAGCAGCCATCGTGGGTATATTCCTCAATGCCATAATGCCCGGCAAGCTGGGCATGAAGGTGAAGTCGTTCCACGGAAAGGACAAGGGGCCAATTCATAATTCATAATGCATAATTTATAAACCATAAATCATTATATATCCATGAAGGTAGTAAACCTCGGAGAGAAAGACTCCGTTATCAATCAGTTTGTAGCCGAGCTACGCGATGTGAATATACAGAAGGACCGTATGCGTTTCCGTAACAACGTCAGGCGCATAGGTGCGTTGATGGCATACGAGATAAGCAAGACGCTGAGGTATGAGGAGGTGGCGGTGGAGACTCCGCTGGCTACGACCAACGTGAGAGTGCCATACGACAATGTGGTGATAGGCACGGTATTCAGGGCCGGTCTGCCTTTCCATGCGGGCTTCCTCGACATCTTTGACAAGGCAGGCAACGCCTTCCTCTCGGCCTATCGTTACTACACAGACCGCGAGTGTAACAACATCGACGTGCACATAGAGTATATCGCCACGCCCGAACTGACGCATAAGACCTTCATCCTCGTTGACCCAATGCTGGCAACGGGCGAGAGCTTGGTATTGGCACACAATGCCTTCATCACGAAGGGCGTGCCGAGAAGGGTGGTCATGGCATCTGTGATAGCCACCGAAGAGGGTATAGCACACCTAAATGAGCGGTTCCCGTCAAACGACATGGTGCTCTATACCGCTGCCGTTGACCCCATACTGAACGAGCGCAAATACATCGTGCCGGGCCTGGGCGATGCCGGCGACCTGATGTATGGCGACAAGATGTCATAGAAATCTGATTTGGCTGTTTGCAAAAAAAGTAGTAACTTTGCATCTCGTTTAAGAAATTATAATAACAGAAAAGATACAAAATGGCATTAAAATGTGGTATAGTAGGACTGCCTAACGTGGGCAAGTCAACATTGTTCAACTGTCTGTCGAGCGCTAAGGCACAGGCAGCAAACTTCCCCTTCTGCACTATAGAACCTAACGTCGGCGTGATTACCGTGCCCGATGAGAGGCTTACGAAGCTTGCCGAGCTGGTACACCCGGGACGTATCGTGCCCGCTACGTGTGAGATAGTGGATATCGCCGGACTGGTGAAGGGTGCATCAAAGGGTGAGGGCCTGGGAAACAAGTTCTTAGGCAATATCCGCGAGACCGATGCCATCATCCACGTGCTGAGATGCTTTGAGGATGAGAACATCACCCACGTTGACGGTACTATCAACCCCATCCGCGACAAGGAGATAATAGACACAGAGCTGCAGCTGAAAGACCTTGAAACGATAGAGAGCCGCTATGCCAAGACGCAGAAAGTGGCTTCTACGGGCAACAAGGACGCAAAGGTGGAGCTGGCAGTGCTGACGGCCTACAAGGAATGCCTGGAGCAGGGCAAGAACGCACGCACGGTAGAGTTTGAGTCGAAGGAGGAGCAGCAGGCAGCCAAGAACCTCTTCCTGCTGACCTCGAAGCCAGTGCTGTACGTCTGCAACGTCAGCGAGGCCGACGCGAAGGACGGTAACGAATGGACACAAAAAATCGACGCCATCGCAAAAGAGGAGGGCGCCGAGTCAATGGTTGTGGCAGCAAAGACGGAAGAAGACATAGCAGGCTTTGACAGCTATGAGGACAAGCAGCTGTTCCTGGAGGAGCTGGGACTGGAGGAGAGCGGCGTGAACCGCCTCATCAAAAAGGCCTACGCCCTGCTGAACCTGCAGACTTTCATCACCGCCGGCGAGATGGAGGTGAAGGCATGGACCTTCAAGAAAGGATGGAAGGCTCCGCAGTGCGCCGGCGTGATACACACCGACTTTGAGAAGGGCTTCATCCGCGCCGAGGTGATAAAGTACGACGACTACATGCAGTACAAGTCTGAGGCAGCCATCAAGGAAGCAGGCAAGCTCGGCATCGAGGGCAAGGACTACATAGTGCAGGACGGAGACATAATGCACTTCAGATTTAATGTTTAGTTCAAGGCATAATGCATTATGAATTCTGAATTACTATACATCCTCTGGAATCCCGATTTGATTATCTGTCACATCGGGCCGTTGGCCATACGCTGGTATAGCACCTGCTGGCTCTTAGGGCTGCTGGGCTGCTATCTGCTGGTGAAGTACCTTTATCGCAAGCAGGGGCTGGCCGACGAGAAGTTTGAACCGCTGTTCCTCTATTGCTTCGTGGGCATCCTTATCGGTGCACGCCTGGGTCACTGTCTGTTCTACGAACCCGCGTACTTCCTCTCCTCATGGCAACACATGGTGGAGATGGTGCTGCCTATCAGACAGGGCATCGACGGCTCGTGGCACTTCACCGGCTACGAGGGCCTGGCATCACACGGCGGTACCATAGGTATCATCCTTGCGCTGCTGCTCTATAGCCGGAACCTGAAGGTGGGAATGTGGACCGTGCTGGACATCGTGTCTATCTCCGTCCCCATCTGCGCCAGCTTCATACGCCTGGGCAACCTGATGAACTCAGAGATTATCGGCAAGCCTACCGACGTGCCCTGGGCCTTCATCTTTGAGCGCGTAGATAACCTGCCGCGCCACCCGGGACAGCTGTACGAGGCTATCGCCTACGCCTGCTTCTTCGTTGTGCTGTGGACGATATACCGCAAGACCAATGTCACCAGCCCCAACGGTAAGCAGCAGAGGAACCCGCTGATAGGCACCGGATTCTACTTCGGACTGGACATCCTGCTCATCTTCCTCTTCCGTTTCTTCATAGAATACACCAAAGAGGTGCAGGAAGCATTTGAGGCCAGCATGCCTATCGACATGGGACAGCTGCTCTCTATACCATTCATTCTGCTCGGTGCATACTACACATGGCACGGACTGAAGAAAGCAAAGCAAGCATAATAACATAACCGGAATACCCAGAATATCCGGGAAACCCGGACCCTCCGGACCCTCCGGAAAAAACTATACCACAATGGCAACAAAACCCGGCGAGCTGACGCCGATGATGAAACAGTTCTATGACCTCAAGGCCAAACACCCTGAGGCGTTGCTGCTGTTCCGCTGCGGTGACTTCTATGAGACCTATGCCAAGGACGCTATTGAGGCGTCACGCATCCTCGGTATCACCCTCACCAAGCGCAACAACGGTGCCTCGGTGGGCGATGCCATGGCGGGATTTCCACATCATGCCCTTGACACCTACCTGCCAAAGCTCATCCGTGCCGGGCGACGCGTGGCCATCTGTGACCAGCTGGAGGACCCTAAGCTGGCTAAGAAGCTCGTAAAACGCGGCATCACGGAGCTGGTAACACCCGGTGTGGCGATGAGCGACACGGTGCTCAACCACAAGGAGAACAATTTCCTCTGCGCCCTGCACATGGGCAAGGGCACCATCGGAGTGGCTTTTCTCGATATCTCGACAGGCGAATATCTGTGCGATCAGGGCAACGCCGAGTACGTACAGAAGATGCTCAGCAGCTTCGGACCAAAGGAGACACTGATAGAACGCGGGCATCGCGGACAGGTGGATCAGCTCTTCGGCAATGGGGTGGGGGAGACATTCGAACTCGATGACTGGGTCTTCACCATGCAGACAGCGCTGCAGAAGCTCACGAAACACTTCCACGTGAAGAACATGAAGGGCTTCGGTGTAGCCAATCTCAGCGACGGCCTCATTGCCGCCAGCGCCATATTGCAGTACCTGGAATATACCCAGCACACGGAGATAGGCCACATCACCACGCTCAAACGCATTGATGCAAACCGCTACGTGAGGCTCGACAACTTCACGCTCAACAATCTGGAAATCCTGCAACCGCTGCACGAAGGAGGCACATCATTAGTGGATATCATCGACAATACCACGTCGCCAATGGGTGCCCGCATGCTGCGCCGATGGCTTATCTTCCCCCTGCGCGAGAAGAATGCCATCTGTGAGCGCCATGATGCAGTGGATTATTTCTTCCGCGAACCCGAGAGCCGCGAGGTGATAGAGGAGGAACTGAGGCGTATAGGCGACATGGAGCGCATTGTGTCACGCGTCGCCACAGGCAAGGTTATGCCCCGCGAGGTGATGCAGCTGAAGCATGCTCTCACTGCCATCAAGCCCATCAGGGTGGTGTGCATGCAGGCCACCGGCGCACCGTCAGCCGCAGCAGGCAGCAACAGCGCCGAGACACCGGTGCTGAGAAGGGTAGGGGAGAGGCTTGACACACTCGACGAACTGCGCACTCACATAGAGCAATGGCTGGAGCCGGAGCTGCCGACACAGGTCAATAAGGGCGGGGTAATACGCACAGGAGTGTGCCCGGAACTGGACGAGCTGCGACACATAGCCTACTCTGGCAAGGACTACCTGCTGCAACTGCAGAAGCGCGAAGTGGAGCGCACAGGCATCATGAGCCTCAAGGTGGGGTTCAACAATGTGTTCGGCTACTATCTGGAGGTGCGCAATACGTTCAAGGACAAGGTGCCCTCTGACTGGATACGCAAGCAGACACTGGCACAGGCAGAGCGATATATCACCGAGGAGCTGAAGGAATATGAGGAGAAAATCCTCGGGGCCGAGGAGCGCATCCTGGCTCTTGAGACCAAGCTATACACGGAATTGGTGCAGTACGTGCAGCAGTTCATCAAGCCGCTTCAGCAGGATGCCGCTGCCGTTGCCGAACTGGACTGCCTTATCTCCTTTGCCATCACAGCGGCACAGCACCGCTACGTGCGCCCCGTCATAGACAATAGCAGCGTCATAGACATCCGTCAGGGCCGCCACCCCGTCATAGAGACGAATATGCCGGTGGGAGAAGAGTATGTGCCAAACGATGTAACACTCCAAAGCCCCAGCCCAACAGCGACCGCCAGCCCCCTCCCAGCCTCCCCCTTGGGGGAGGAGACCGGAACTGCCGGAGAAACCGGAATATCCGGAAAAACCGGAAAAACCGGAAAAACCGGAGAATCCGGAACCTCCGGAGCCCCCGCCGATTCCCCTCAGATTATCATCATCACCGGTCCTAACATGGCCGGTAAGTCGGCTCTGCTGCGCCAGACGGCGCTGATAGTGCTGCTCGCACAGATAGGCTCCTACGTCCCCGCAGAGAGCGCACGCATCGGTATAGTGGATAAAATCTTCACCCGTGTGGGAGCCAGCGACAGTATCTCAACAGGCGAATCGACCTTTATGGTAGAGATGACAGAGGCCGCCAACATCCTCAACAACGTCACAGACCGCTCTCTGGTGCTCTTTGACGAGCTGGGACGAGGCACATCTACCTATGACGGCATCTCCATAGCATGGAGCATCATAGAGCATCTCCATGAGCAACAGGGCTGCCGTGCACGCACGCTCTTTGCCACACACTACCACGAGCTCAACGAGATGGAGAAGCACTATAGCCGCATCAAGAACTATAATGTGTCGGTGAAGGACATCAACGGCCGCATCATCTTCCTGCGAAAGCTCGTCGCCGGAGGCAGCGAACACAGCTTCGGTATCCACGTGGCACAGCTGGCAGGCATGCCACCGTCCATCATTCGACGCGCCAACGAAGTGCTGCAGTCGCTCGAAAAGGAAGGCAATGAGGTGGGCGCAGTAGGCAAGAAAGTGATGTCAGCAGCCTCAGCAGCACCCCAGCTGTCATTCTTCCAGCTCGATGACCCCGTACTCATGCAGATACGCGACGAGATATTGGGCATTGACATCAACAGCCTCACACCACTCGAAGCACTCAACAAACTCAGTGAGATAAAGAAAATAGTCAACAACAAGTAATTAAATCCACTCCGCATTATGAAAAGATTATCATTCCTCATCGTCGTGATGCTTATTGCACTCACTGCTTCGGCTCAGTACAAGAAGGTAAACTTTGCCGTGAACCGTTCCTCTGGTCTTGTTTCCAACATCCGCGTCAAGGGCGATCCCTATCGCATGAACTGGGTTCAGGAGTACCGTGACACCCTCGATCCCATGAGTCGCTCTTACCTCTGGGGTCAGGCGGTGAACATGCAGAAGCATGATCCGCAGAACCCAGTGAAGATTTCAAACACTGCCCGCCGCTGGACCACCAGCGAAGACATGGGGGAAGTCTTTACGTTCAAGAACGAATCGAAGGTGCCATACGATATGTCTAACATGCGCATAGCAGTGCCATTCAACTGCAATCCCGATGTGGGCTCAAGCAAACACCATCGCTGCGACATCACCGTGTCGCTCAACGACGGCAACAAGACCTACGTGAAGGCAGTGCGCCAGAGCGGGAAAGCCCCACACATAGCACTCATCGTAGAGAAGGGCACCATAGGGCGCTATGAGATGCTGGAGGTAGAAAAGCCTAACAGCGAAAACAACGGACGCTACGTCCTCACCTTCTACCCCGAGAGCTACATTCTGAAGCCCGGCAAGTCATACACCCTGCAGTGGACTATCTTCGTATATAACGACGAGGAGGAGTTCAACAAAGAGTTGAAAAAACACGGCTGGAAAGCAAAGAAGTAACCCCCTTCCAAAGGGGAAGGAGACCGGAAATACCGGAGACCCCGGAATATCCAGAATATCCAGAATATCCGGAGAAACCGAAAACTCCGGAAAAACCGCTATCAATAAAGAGATAAGTGTCAAGTGGTCTGCCACTGTGTGACAGACATAAAATAATAATAACTCCAATGGAATATAATTTTCAGGAAATAGAAAAGAAATGGTTCGACTATTGGACCTCGAACAAGACCTACAAGGTCGTTGAAGACTCCAGCAAGAAGAAGTTCTACGTACTCAACATGTTCCCTTACCCCAGCGGTGCGGGACTTCATGTGGGTCACCCTCTGGGCTATATCGCCAGCGATATCTACGCCCGCTACAAGCGTCTGCAGGGCTATAACGTGCTCAATCCTATGGGCTATGATGCATACGGCCTGCCCGCTGAGCAGTATGCCATACAGACTGGTCAGCACCCCGAGGTGACGACGGTGCAGAATATCAAGCGCTACCGCGAGCAGCTGGACAAGATTGGCTTCTCCTTTGACTGGGACCGCGAGGTGCGCACATGCGACCCCGTCTATTATAAGTGGACGCAGTGGGCCTTCCAGAAGATGTTCAACTCTTTCTTCTGCCTGAAAGAACAGAAGGCGATGCCTATAGAGACCCTCATCAAGCGTTTTGAGACCAAGGGCACACAGGGCGACGACGGCAACACCATCAAGGTGGCATGCAGCGAAGAACTCTCCTTCACTGCCGAGGAATGGAACTCCTGGGACGCCAAGAAGCAGAGCGACGTGCTGATGAACTACCGCCTTGCCTTCATGGGCGAGACAATGGTGAACTGGTGCGCAGGCCTGGGTACGGTGCTTGCCAACGATGAGGTTGTAGATGGCGTCAGCGTGCGCGGCGGCTTCCCCGTAGAGCAAAAGAAGATGCGTCAGTGGTGCCTGCGTGTCAGTGCCTACGCACAGCGCCTGCTCGACGGACTGGAGACGATACAGTGGAGCGAGTCTATCAAGGAGACACAGCGCAACTGGATAGGACGCTCAGAAGGCACAGAGGTGGAGTTCCAGGTAGCGGACTCAACCAAGTCCTTCACCATCTTCACCACCCGCGCCGACACGATGTTTGGCGTCACCTTCATGGTCTTGGCACCTGAGAGCGACCTGGTGAAGGAGCTTACTACACCCGAGCAGCAGGCCGAGGTGGAGAAGTATGTGAAGTATGTGGCAGGCCGCACGGAGCGCGAGCGTCAGATAGACCACAAGGTGACGGGCGTCTTCTCTGGCTCATACGCCATCAACCCCTTCACGGGCGAGAAGAATCCTATCTGGATTTCAGAGTATGTCCTGGCTGGCTATGGCACCGGTGCCATCATGGCAGTGCCGGCCCACGACAGCCGCGACTATGCCTTCGCAAAGCATTTCAACCTGCCTATCATACCGCTCATCGAGGGTGCAGACGTCTCAGAGGAGTCATACGACGCCAAAGAGGGCATCGTAAGCAACTCTCCCGCACCGGGCAAGCAGTCCGTCAGCTACGACGGTGAGGCGCTGTCACTCAACGGACTGACGGTGAAGGAGGCTATACAGGCTACTAAGGTATTCGTGGAGAAGCACCACATAGGCCGCGTGAAGGTGAACTATCGCCTCCGCGATGCTATCTTCTCACGTCAGCGCTACTGGGGCGAGCCGTTCCCCGTATATCACAAGAACGGCATCCCGCAGATGATTCCAGAGGATTGTCTGCCTATAGAGCTGCCACAGGTGGATAAGTTCCTGCCTACCGAGACGGGTGAGCCGCCATTGGGCAACGCTACCGTATGGGCATGGGACGAGGCAAACAAGAAGATAGTGGAGAACTCAAAGATAGACAACAAGACCGTCTTCCCGCTCGAGCTCTACACCATGCCGGGCTTTGCAGGCTCTTCTGCCTACTATCTGCGCTATATGGACCCTCACAACAACGAGGCCCTCGTAAGCCAGGAGGCCGACGCTTACTGGCAGAACGTGGATCTCTACGTGGGCGGCAGCGAGCATGCCACAGGCCACCTCATATACTCACGCTTCTGGAATAAGTTCCTCTTCGACCTCGGCGTGAGCTGCAAGGAGGAGCCGTTCCAAAAGCTCATCAACCAGGGAATGATACAGGGACGCTCTAACTTCGTGTATAGAGTGAAGGACACCAACACCTTCGTATCGTTCGACAAGAAGGATCAGTACGACGTGACACCTATCCATGTGGATGTGAATATCGTCTCTGGTGACGTCCTCGACATTGAAGCCTTCAAGCAGTGGAGACCAGAATACAACGATGCTGAGTTCATCCTCAACGATGATGGTAAGTATGTATGCGGCTGGGCCGTGGAGAAGATGTCCAAGTCAATGTTCAATGTGGTGAACCCCGACATGATTGTGGAGCGCTACGGTGCCGACACGCTGCGTCTCTATGAGATGTTCCTCGGCCCTGTGGAGCAGTCAAAGCCTTGGGATACCAACGGCATTGACGGCTGCCACCGCTTCCTCAAGAAGTTCTGGGGACTGTTCTACGACCGCGAGGGCCGTTTCCTGCCCGAGGATGTGAAGCCTACGGCAGAGCAGGAGAAGTCGCTCCACAAGCTCATCAAGAAGGTGACACAGGACATTGAGCAGTTCTCTTACAACACCTCCATCTCGGCCTTTATGATTGCCGTGAGCGAACTGCAGCAGTGCCGCAGCCGTGAGGTACTCCGTCAGCTCGTGATACTCATCGCTCCGTTCGCTCCGTTTATCACAGAGGAGCTGTATCATACACTCTCCGGCAGCGACGCAGGCAGTGTCTTTGACGCTCAGTGGCCTGCATGGGACGAGGAAAAGATGAAGGACAGTGAGATAACGATGCCCGTACAGTTCTGCGGCAAGACGCGTTTCACCATGCAGGTGCCAGCCGATGCCACAAAGGAACAGGTGGAGCAGATGGCCCTCGCCGACGAACGCACGGCAAAATACACCGATGGCAAGCAGATCGTCAAGACCATCGTGGTACCAAAGAAGATTATCAATATCGTGGTAAAGTAAGTTTAGCTCCGCCCTTGGAGATATAAGAATTCTTAAGGAGTTAGAAGGAGTTAGAGGACATTACCATATATAGTATAAAACACTTGTCCTCTATCTCCTTCTAACTCCTTTTATTTATCTCCTTCTTACTCCTTCTTACTCCTTCTTACTCCTTTGAGGTAACCGCCTTTACTATTTCTTCTGGTGTTATGCTGTTCAGGCAGCGGTAGTCACCGTAGCGGCACGGCTTGCTGCCGTATATGGAACACGGGCGGCATGGCATGTCTTTCTGTACACAGTCCTCTGCCCTCTGTCCCCAACCGAGGAAGCCGGCATACGGGTGTGTAGCACCCCATACGCTCACCACGCGCGTCCCAACGAGCGACGCCAGGTGCATATTGGCCGAGTCCATAGACAGCATAACATCAAGTCCGCGCATCAACTCCAGCTCTGCGGCGAGACCGGAAGTCCGGCCTACAGCCCCCACCCGGCCTCCCCCTGGGGGGAGGGGACGGGAATCACCGGAAACTCCGGAATCACTGGAAAGACCGGAATGTCCGGAAACTCCGGAATATCCGGAATATCCGGAACCACCGTCTTTACTGATTACATCCCTCGCCAGCTCTACATTATTATATTTCTTCGCCCATGCGCGCATAATGTCCTCCTCTTCGCCTTTGCCTCCGAAGAGCACCACGCGCCCACTGTGGCTCAGCAGTTCCACGACCTGCTCCATCTTCTCCGTGGGGTAAATCTTTCCCTTATGCGCCGCAAACGGGGCAACGCCGTAAGAAGCAGCAGCCCCCTCCCGGCCTCCCCCTTGGGGGAGGTGACCGGAATCACTGGAAAGACCGGAATGTCTGGAAACTCCGGAATATCCGGAAAAACCGGAATCACTGGAAAGACCGGAAACTCCGGAAACTCCGGAAAAACCGGAACCGCCGGATAATCCGGAGAAATCTCCCCCCCACAGGGCCTCAGCATAGTTCTCGAAGCTTGTCGGCAGCTGCTGCAGGACCTTCTTTCCGGGCTCTGCCGTCAGCTGTCGGCGGTCGCTGCGGTGCTTGTTAATCACACGCACCTCATAGCCGCTGAGTCTGAAATACTGCCTCAGCACCTTCGTGCGCAGCACGTCATGAGCATCCACGATGCGGTCAAAGTGCATCGCATGTAGTTCCTTAAAGAGTCTGAAAAGCCCCATAATGCCTCTGTATTGCGTTTTTACGGCTCTGCCGAGGAAACTTACGTTCGGGGCAATATCCTCGAACAGCGGGGCGCAAAACGGCACTGAGAGCACCGTCACGCTATCCTCCGGATGCTGCAGTGCATACTCTCTAACCACCGGCGACAGCATCGCTACATCGCCTAAGGCACTGAAACGCATTACGAGAACGTTCATTAAATTAAGAATTAAGAATTCAAAATTCAGAATTAATTATGCATTCTTATAGAGTACCGGATTTGTTGCCGGGTCGTTATACATCTTCATCTGCCTATATACCTTCATGTACTTATGACCGGCGGCGATGTCGGCCAGAAGTTGGTCTATGGCGGTGGAGAGGTCTCTCTCCTGCTCCAGCAGCACGTTGAGCTTGCCCTGACACGTAGCGCGGTGCTCAGCTGTAGCGTCCTCACGCTCCACCTGTTCGCGCATGTGCCATATCTTCAGTTGCAGGATAGAGAGGCGGTCAATGGCCCATGCCGGCGACTCAGTATTGATAGTAGCGTCGCTCTGCACCGTCACGTCCTTATAGCGCTCGCGGAAGTACGTATCGATATCCTCCACCATATCCGTGCGCACCTGATTTGACTTGTCTATCCTGCGCTTCAGCGCCAGCGCCTCGACGGGGTCTATCTGCGGATCGCGGATGATGTCCTCGAGGTGCCACTGCACCGCATCGACCCAGCACTTATCATACAGCGTGGCCTCAATGGTGCCTACGTAGTGAGGGTTCTTCTTCTCTGCATCGACGTTGTCGGTGACGTGATAGTCGGCAATAGCCTGACGGAAAATAGTATTGGCAAACTCTGTAAACATAGTCTTTCTTAGGGATTTTGGTGCAAATTTACTACTTTTTGCTCAATAAAACAAATTTCTTCGCACATTGTTGCGGTATAAACGGTAACAATCCCCACTATAAGCCCCCGTAAGGGCCCCGCATGTGCACGGCGAGCCATGACCCTGCGGGCAAACCGCAGGGCACTCTAAGGCGCGCTAAAAAGGCGCAGAAAGAGCCAGCAAAGGCGATAAAAGGGCACCGCAAAAGCGCTAAAAGGGAACGGGAAAGGCCGCTAAAAGCCCCACATCAGGGATAAGGACAGAAAAACGCCTGACTTGTTTCAAGTAGAGAAACACGCCAGGCGCGGTATTTAAAGCGGGTTTTGTCTTAGATTGATTGCCCCCTATGATAAGGAGCGGATCTCTTTTACTTCTGGTGCATCAGTGAAGTGCAACCACAGATGGTAGATACGCCTACCATAGAGACCATGATCATCATTGCTACATTTGTAAACATAATCATTTTCCTTTCTCTGCTTTTAGTTGTTGTTTTTGTTTACTTTACTTCCGCGCATCTCCTTCGCGCGGCTTTTAAATTAATTTCTATGCTTTCTCCTTTCGTTTGCGATTGCAAAATTACGGCTTTCTGTGTGCGCACACAATTATTTCACGATAATTCTTCATTATTTTGCGATTTAGTTGATATACCTCAATCAAACCCCTAAAAAAGGGGTGTTTTTAGCCCTTTTTTGAGTGTTTTCATGGTTTTGTATAAGCTTTAACGGATTGACAAGCATCAATCGAAGAGGGTAGTAATAAGGAGACACAAATGTCTTCTAACTCCCTCTATCTCCCTATAACTCCTTCTAACTCCCTTCATTATCTGAATATCTTCGTCATGCTACGGGGGTCTGATAGTTCCTCTATGGCACCGTTATTAAAGAACCATGCGGCGTCGGTGGTGCGCTGCGCCACGTCCAGGTCATGCGTGGAGATGAGGATCGCCTTGCCCTGCTCGAGGGCCAGGGAGCGCAGCATGAGCATCGTTTCCTCCTTCGAGGGGTAGTCAAGGAAGGCTGTCGGCTCATCGAGCAGTATGACAGGTGTCTGCTGCGCAATGGCTTTGGCTATCATCGCCTTCTGTTTCTCGCCGTCTGAGATCTCGTTGATGAGCCTGTGGGCGTACTGCTCAGGCGGCAGACCGGCAAGCTTCATGGCCTCCGTCACTATCTCGTTGTCCCTCTCTCTGAGCACTCCGAAGAATCCCGTATATGGCGAACGGCCCAGTCCCACCATATCACGCACGCGCATACCTTGTATGTTGATACGCTCTGTGAGTACCACGGCGATGTCGCGCTGCGTCAGCAGAAGGCTCTCTCTGCCGTCATCCACCACTACGATGTCGCCGCTAATGGGCGGCAGCAGACCAGCTACGGTCTTCAATAGCGTTGACTTACCAGTGCCGTTGCGACCGATAAGGCATGTCAGCTCTCCGGCACGCAACCGCGCTGCAAGCCCTTCAGCCACTACATGACCACTATAACCTATCGACAAACCACGAAGCTCTACGTATCTCATTACTCATCCATTCTAAGAGCGCCCCGCAGAGTGTTTGTTCTGCGGGGCGCATGCTTATATATACTTATATTATTGTGCAGTAAGGTTTAGAGCTTTGGACCAGCTGCTACGAGAGCCTTGCCTGCCTCGTTGCCTTCGTACTTGCCGAAGTTCTTGATGAAGCGTGCTGCGAGGTCCTTAGCCTTCTCCTCCCACTGTGTTGCGTCAGCGTATGTGTCGCGTGGGTCGAGGATGTTGGTATCTACGCCTTCCAGCTCTGTTGGCACCTCGAAGTCGAAGTATGGGATCTTCTTTGTAGGAGCCTTGAGGATAGCGCCACCGAGGATTGCGTCGATGATGCCGCGGGTATCCTTGATAGAGATACGCTTGCCTGTGCCGTTCCAACCAGTGTTTACGAGGTAAGCCTTAGCGCCGCTCTTCTCCATCTTCTTCACGAGCTCCTCAGCATACTTTGTTGGGTGCAGCTCGAGGAATGCCTGACCGAAGCAAGCAGAGAAGGTAGGTGTTGGCTCTGTGATGCCGCGCTCTGTACCTGCCAGCTTAGCGGTGAAGCCAGAGAGGAAGTAGTACTTTGTCTGCTCTGGTGTGAGGATAGATACTGGAGGCAGCACGCCGAATGCGTCGGCAGAGAGGAAGATAACGTTCTTTGCCTCTGGGCCTGCGCTCTTGCCGTTCACCTTCTGAGCGATCTTCTCGATGTGGTCGATAGGATAAGATACGCGGGTGTTCTCGGTCACGCTCTTGTCGGCGAAGTCAATCTTGCCCTGAGCATCAACGGTAACGTTCTCCAGCAGTGCGTCGCGACGGATAGCGTTGTAGATGTCGGGCTCGCTCTCCTTGTCCAGGTTGATAACCTTGGCATAGCAGCCACCCTCGAGGTTGAACACACCCTCATCGTCCCATCCATGCTCGTCGTCACCAATCAGCAGGCGCTTCGGGTCGGTGGAAAGAGTGGTCTTACCGGTACCGGACAGACCGAAGAAGATGGCGGTGTTCTTACCCTCCATGTCGGTGTTGGCAGAGCAGTGCATGGAAGCGATGCCCTGCAGGGGCAGGTAGTAGTTCTGCATAGAGAACATACCCTTCTTCATCTCACCACCGTACCAGGTGTTGATGATGCACTGCTCACGGCTGGTAGTATTGAAGGCTACGCAAGTCTCTGAGTTCAGACCCAGCTCTTTGTAGTTCTCAACCTTGGCCTTAGAGGCGTTATAGATAACGAAGTTAGGCTTGAAGTTCTCCAGTTCCTCAGCGGTCGGCTGGATGAACATGTTCTTTACGAAGTGTGCCTGCCATGCTACTTCAACGATGAAGCGGACAGCCAGACGGGTTGCCTCGTTAGCACCACAGAAAGCATCTACCACGTACAGTTCTTTGTTGCACAGCTCCTTGATGGCGATGTCCTTGATCTTTGCCCAAACCTCCTCGCTCATGGGGTGGTTATCGTTCTTGTATTCCTCAGAAGTCCACCATACCTTGTCGTGGCTCTGAGCATCGTCAACAATGTACTTGTCCTTAGGTGAACGGCCGGTATAGATACCAGTCATCACGTTAACAGCGTTCAGCTCGGTGTTCTGACCCTTGTCGAAACCGGTCAGGCCAGCCTTTGTCTCCTCAGCGAAGAGATACTCATACGACGGATTGTGTGCAATAACCGTTGAACCGGTAATGCCATACTGTGTCAAATCTAACTTTGCCATAATTTGTAATTTATTGTTTTGTGAATCTAATTATCTTGAA